>Ga0080006_1167576_pt1 | contig 144780 bp, 136 predicted proteins | sample RS3BMetagenome_FD_69209 | JGI IMG/M metagenome (GOLD analysis project Ga0080006, IMG submission 69209) | Ferric oxide microbial mat and aquatic microbial communities from Rainbow Spring, Yellowstone National Park, USA - RS3B (SPADES... ...
GGATCACCGGCGGCGCCGGCGGCGACCCGCGCTGGCGCCAGCTCGTCGCCGATGTCGTCGGCGTGCCGATGCGCCCCGTAGCGGACACTGGCCATGCCGCGATCGGCGCCGCCTGGCTGGGCGGGATCGCGGCCGGGCACTGGCCGGTGGCCAACGCGGCCTCGCTGCCGCTCGACATGGGAGAGCCGGTCATGCCCCGGCCACGCCCGGAGCTGCGGTCCAGGCTCGAGCGGTTCCGCGACACCTACCGGCGGCTGCGCAACCCGGCCTGAACCCGCGCCCGTTCAAGAGCCCGCTCTGCCACCCGTGCTGCTGGCGCCCGTGCTGCTGGCGCCGGTGCTGCTGGCTCCGGTGCGACTATTTGCAGGGGAAGCTCGCGGTCAGGAATTGCAGGACCCCCGCCGCCGCCGGCTCGGAGCCCGCGGCCGAGTTGGCGCCGGCCCAGGCGACGAGCTTGTCGCGCGCTTCCTGGCGGGTCAGAGGCGGGTTGTCGGGCAGGCAGAACCGGCGCTCGGCGGCCGGCGTCTCGCTGAGATAGAGGTCGATCAGTCCGGTGAAGTAGCCCACGCACAGCGAATGCTGGCTGCCCGCCTCGCGACCGGTGCCGCTAGCCACGCACATGTCGAACAGGCTCTGGAAGTTGGTCACCGTGGTGGGCGAGGGGCGCTTGTAGCTGTAGGTCTCGCTGCCTTGCGCCCGCAGCGGCGTGGCGCCAAGCCCGCACAGGGCGCCGGCGACAAGAAACGGTACGGCTCGGACTGGCCAGCGCATCCGGCATGCTCCCTCGGTCGCGGACGCAGCTCGCAACGCCGGCCGGCCGCGCCCGGTTGCGGCAGCGGTTGTCCCAGCCGCCCGGCCGCGCCGCCTCCGACTACGCCGGACGCCAAGCCTTGAGCATCCCGCCATGGTCAGCCGATGCCGTGCCGGGCGAGCCTGCCGCCGGTGAGCGGCCGAGGGGCGCCCGTCGTGCCGGGGAAGCTGATCGGCAGTCCGCGCAGATGGCGCAGGGCGAGATAGGCGAAGCACTCCGCCTCGACCGCATCGCCGCGCCAGCCTGCCGCTTCCGCCGGCGTCACCGCAGCACCGGTGCGGCGGGCCAGTTCGCGCATCATCGCCGGATTGCGCCGGCCGCCGCCGCACACCACCAGCCGCACCGGCCGGTTGGCCAGCAGGTCCAGCCCGGCGGCCACGCAGCCGGCGGTGAAGGCGGTGAGCGTCGCGGCCCCGTCCTCCGCCGACAGCCCCTGGGCCATGTCGGCGGTGAAGTCGTAGCGGTCGAGCGATTTCGGCGGCGGGCGCGCAAGCCAGGGATGGGCCAGCAGCCGGGCGAGGCGGGCTTCGTCGACCGCGCCGCGCGCGGCGAGCGCGCCGTCGCGGTCCATCTCGCCCAGCTCGTGCCGGGCCACCCAGTCATTGAGCGGGCCGTTGCCCGGGCCGGTGTCGAAGGCGACCAGGCCGCCCGCGCCGTCTTGGCTGGTCAGGTTGCCGACACCGCCGAGATTGAGCACCGCGGCCGGGCCGGGCACCTGCGCCAGGTCGAGCAACGCCTGGTGGTAGATCGGCGCCAGCGGCGCACCCTGGCCGCCGGCAGCAACGTCGCGGCTGCGGAAATCATAGACCACGTCGATGCCGAGCTGGCGGGCGAGCCGCGGTCCACAGCCGAGCTGGCGCGTGGCGCCCGGCCGCCCGGGCACCGGTGCCCGGTGCAGCACCGTCTGGCCGTGCAGCCCGACCACCTTCACCTCGCCGGCCGTGATCCGGTGGTCGCGGAGGAAGTCGAGCACCGCGCGCCCCTGCGCGTCGGTGAGCATCGCCTCGGCGGCAGCGAACACGGGCGGCTCCGGGCCGGTGAAGTCCCACGCCCGCGCCGCCTGCACCGCCTGCTCGATCAGCCGGCGCTCTTCCGGCAGGTAGCAGGCAAGGCGCCACGGCCCGAACCCGGCGAGCTGCTCGCCGTCGCTGCGGATCGCCGCGATGTCGATCTGCCCGTCCAGCACTGTGCCGGTCATCAGCCCGATCGCCCAGGACGGTGTCATGACATCACCTGCCAAAGCTGGACCGCCTCCGCAGGGACAGGCAGCCTCGCCGCTCCCAAGTCAGCAGGAGGCTGCCAATGACCCACCGCCGGATGAAACCCCAGGGCGCGCAGCGCACCTATGGCGTGCTGGTCGGGCATGTCGTGCGCGGGCAGGAGTTCGGCGGCGGCCGCTCGCCGCATTACGAGATCCTCGTGCAGGCCGCTGCCGAGTACCGGCTCGCGGTCAACGTGCGCTCGGTCGATGGCAGCGACGTGCTGGCCTATCTCGACGACCGCTTCACCGGCCCGACCCGGCCGGACCTCGCCGCTCTCGCGGCGGGGGCGGCCGGCTTCACGCCGCTCGCCACCGGCCCCGAGGGCCAGGGGCTCGACTACGTGCGCGACAACATGTTCCCGCTCGACCTCATGCGGCCGGTGCCGCCGGAGGGCGGGACGGACGCGCTCGGTCCCGAGCTGGACAGCCGGATCGCCGCCGCCGCCGCCGACCCATCCTCCGTGGTGCTGGCCTTCGGCGAGTTCTTCCAGGACCCGGGCAGCGACGAGACCTTCGGCTTCTCGCCCGAGCGCGGCGTGCACGACATCCACATGATGCAGGGCAATGGCGGGAACTTCGCCGATGACAACCAGGTGCGCGGTGACGGCGCGCTGTTCCTGCGCGCGGCCGACGGCAGCACGGTGGCCTTGTTCGTGCGGTTCGACACGCAGTCGCTCGACACCGATCCTGCGACCGGTGCACCCGTCTGAGGTGCGGCGGTTCACTTCGGCGCGGGCGTCGCCGGCGGCGCTGGATGGCGCCGCGCAGCCGGCTGGGTGGTGCCGGTCGCCTGTTGCGCATGCAGGCTTTCGTTCGCCTGCGCGCGCAGGTCGGCCGCCTGGTCCGGCCGCCCGGCGCGCTCGGCGGCATAGGCTGCGAACTCCAGCATCGAATCCATGCCGCGATACTGCAGCTGCAGGCGGCGGATGTCAGCCGATTGCAGGGCGAGTTCGACCGCCTCCTCCGGACGGCCCTCGAGAAGCGCCAGCCGGGCTGCGAGTTCGGCGCGGTCGGCCTGCCAGTCCGGGTTCGGCGTTTTGGGCTTGGGCCTGATGCCGGCCTCTGTCGCGTCGATCCGCGCCAGCGCCTGCCTGACCGCGCCGGCATCGCCGCGATGGTAGGCGACCAGGCCGCGCACCGTCGCCGCCTTGGCGCGCGTCTGCGGATCGCCTGCCGTCTGCTCGGCGCGGGCCGCGAAGCTGTCGGCCTCCCCGTCGCGGCCGAGCTGGTGCAGGGCGACCGCCTGCACGAGGTCGAGCTCGGCAAAGCCCGGGGTGTCGCGCAAGGCCAGCGCCGCGCGCGTGCGCTGGACGCTCTGCAGCGCGCCCCGCGGGTCGCCGGCCGCGAGGCGTGCCACGGCAAGGTCGAACCCGACATCGCCGATCGCCGCCGCGTCGTCGCGTGCCAGGGCCAGGGTGAAGGCGCGCCCGTACTGCTCGGCCGATTGCGTCGGCCGGCCATAGATCAGGGACTGCCGGCCGCTGCTCACCGCCGTGTTCAGCGCCGTGTCGGCGGGCGGCCCGGACTTGCCGCCGCCGCAGCAGCCGCCCAGCGCCACCAGCAGGGCCGCGCAGGCGAGCGGCGCCGCCCCGGCGAGGCACGGCGTGCGCCTCGGCTCTGAAGGCGAGCCATCTGGCGGCAGGGTGCGGCGGCCGGCTTGCCTCACGGATGCACCTCCTGCGAGGGCAGGCGGCGCGGCGCGGGCGGCGGCGTCCCGCTGCCGCCGAGGATCCACAGGCCGCGGAGCTGGGCAAGCAGCTTCTGCAGCTCCTCCGTGCTGGCCTGCGCCTGGGTGAGCAGGGCGGGCAGGTTGGCGGTCGCCTCGGCGGCGTTGTGGGCGATGACCGGCAGTTGCGGCGTGGCGCGCTTGAGGTCGGCCGTGGCGGACCGCACGTTGCCCAGGATCACGTGGCTCTGGTCGAGCAGCGGGGTCACGTGGTCGAGGATCGGGGCGAGCTTGGCGATCTGCGCCTTGAGCAGGCCTACCGTGTCCTCCGCCTTGCGGATCAGGGTATCGTCGACCAGCAGGCGGCCGGCCGAACCCTGGCCCTGCTTGAGGTCGGTGACCAGCGTGTCGATCGTTGCCATGGCGTGCAGCGCATGGGCCAGTGTGGGCAGCAGCTCGTCGCGCACCTTGTTCAGCGTCGCGACGATGGTGTCGGCCGGGTTGGGCTCCACGATCACCGGCAGCACGGCATAGGTCCAGTCGAGTGGCGCACCGGTGCCGCGGGTGATGTCGACATACGCCGCACCCGCCACGCCGTAGCGCCGGCGGACGGTCGCCTTGCTGTCGCGGCGGATGAAGTTGCCGCTCTGCCGCGAGACGTCGGCGATCGCGTACATCGAGCCGTCCGGGTTGAGCTGCACCTCCTTGACGTTGCCGGCATGGGTGCCGAGCAGGTCGATGTCCGCCCCGTTGGTGAGCCCGCCGAAGCCGCTCTTGGGCAGCACGAGATGCAGGGTGAGGTCGGGGTTGAAGAACCGCCTGATCACGCCGGCATCGAAGATCGCGCCGAAGAACACGACCAGGGCCAGGATGACCAGGGCACCCACCCACTGGTCGGTATGGCGCAGGCGCAGCAGGCGGCGCGGTTCGTCCGGTCGGCGCTTCTGCAGCATGTCAGAGGTCCCGCATCGATTTCAGACCGTCCTCCAGCAGGATGAGGCGCTGGCTCATCGGGAAGTGCTGCCGGCGCCAGAGCGGCAGGTCGCGGGCGAAGCACACCGCCGCGGCACCACGGTCCAGCGCGCGCAGCAGCAGGTCGAGCAGCACCGGCATCAGCTCGGCACTTTCCGCGCCGATGGCCGCCCCCTCGATCAGCAGCAGTTGCGGCTCGCCGAGAAAGGCGCGCACGCAGGCCGCGCGCACCAGGTCGCTTTCACCCAGCCGGTCCGGCCGCACCAGCGGCAGGCCGGGCAGCCCGACCTGCTGGGCGAGCTCGAGGGCCGACTGGGCGATCGAGGCGACCGGCTCGCGCGTGTGGTGCAGCATCGGCAGCATCACGTTGACATGGGTGCGCAGCAGGCTGGCCCAGGCGCCGCGGGCGTGGATGCGGCCGATGCGGCCGCGCAGCGCCAGCGACCGCTCCTGGTCGAGCTCGCTCCAGTCATAGCCCATGAAGCGCACGGTGCCGCGGATCAGGGGGATCATGCCGCTGCACAGATCGGCCAGCGCGGTGGCCCGCTCCGTGTCGTGCGTCTCGATCAGCACGCACTCGCCGGGGCACAGCCGCAACCGCAGGAGCGCGTTCGGCAGGCTGCTGGCCTCGAAATCCGGGAACGCATCCTCCAGCTCGAGCACCGGGGCCACCGGACTGGCGGCCGTCGCGCGGTCACGCTCCGCCGGGTGCGCTGCCTCGTCCGGCTGTGCGGCTGCCTCGGCCACCATCAGGACGCCACGGTGAGCAGGATGTCGGTGATCATGATCGACAGGATGCCGTGCACGAAGCCGCGCGGCATCACGCTGGCCAGCTCGTCGTCCGGGCTCGCGGTCAGGCCGGTAAGGCAGGAGCCCAGCCCGACCAGATAGCCGATGGCCAGCAGCTTGGCCGGTATGATCAGGTAGTCGCGCACGGCGAGCGCGCCCACCAGGTGGCTGAGGAAGCGGCCCAGGCTGTCATGCACGCTGCCCAGGAGGTTGCTGACCACGTAGCCGAACACCAGGGCGAAGGCGGCGAAGATCATGCCGAGCGTGAAGCTCGCGATCGCGAAGGCCAGCGTGCGCGGCAGCACGAACACCAGGAACGGGTCGATGCCCTGGGCCAGCATGGTGCGCGCCTGGCCGCTGGTCTGCAGCACGGTGAGTTCGGTGAGCGTCAGCATGCCGCTGCGGCCGAGCAGGATGAGCCCGACCAGCAGCGGCATGAGCTCGCGCAGCAGGACGGTGACCAGCACCGTGCTGGTCAGTTGCGCCTCGCCCGCCATCCCCAGCCAGTAGAGCGATTCGTAGACCATGCCCACGCCGGCGAGGCAGGCGGTGACCGCCGTGCTGCCGAAGCCGCCGAGGATCGTCTGGCGCATGGTCAGGTTGAACTCGTGGCGCACCGTGCGCCGCCAGGAGACCGGCCGGATCGCCTCGCGAATCACGCCCCAGCCGGCGGCGGCCAGCATCAGCGGGAAGCTGACCCGCTCGCGGGTGAAGCGGCCGATGGCGGCGAGCATGCTCAGCGTCGTCCGGCGAGGATGAAGGTGCGCGAGGTGCCGGCGCGCGGCACGTAGAACACGCCGCGCGGGCGGAACAGGAAGGTGTGGCGCAGCCGCTCGTAGGCCGCCTCGGTGACCTGGATGGTGCCCCCGTCGGGTGCGCTGTGCGCCATCAGCTCGGCGTTGCGGATCACGTCGCCCCAGAGATTGAACAGCCTGGGCTTCTCGCCGAGCGCCCCGCCCAGCGCTGCGCCGTGGTCGACGCCGATGCGGAACACCGGGTCCAGCCCGGCCTGCGCGAGCTGTGCCAGGCAGGCTTCGCGCGCGGCCAGCGCCGCGTCGGCCAGCCGCACGGCACCGGTCGGGTCGGCCTCGGTCAGGCCGCCGGCGGCGGCGACAAGATGGTGCCCGGTCAGCTTGAGGTAGGGCAGCGAGAAGCGCTCGGCGATGTCCTGCATCTCGCGGGCGATCGCGTCCGCCAGCGCCGGCATGTCGTCGCCGGCCGATTTGGCCAGCACGGTCGCATCGTCGAAGCGGATGATCATCGCCGTGACCGCCTCGAAGCGTCCCGCGGCCAGTCCCTCGGTGGCCACCCCGTCGCGGCCCGGCGCCTCGCGCACCAGCGCCGAGCTGAAACGCGGCAGCTCGTCGCGCGCCACCGAGGGTGGCACGGGTGGTGGCTGGGCGGCATCCTCCGCTTCGTGCTCTCCCAAGGCTGCCTCGTTCGCCCCGTCCAGGTCACGCCTTGCTGCCATGCGCAGTGCCGCCAGGCTCGACACCGCCTGGATCAGGCTGCGCGCGCGGCCGGTGTCGGCCGCATCCTCCAGCATCACCGCGCCGACGACATCCTCGGTGCCGTGCACCGGCATCAGCGACAGCGCGTGGCTGCCGAACGGGCGCATGAGGGCGCGGAACAAGGGGGCGGTGCGCGGGTCGCGGCCGGCATCGGCCAGCTCGACGCTTTCGCCGCGATCCAGCGTGTCGAACAGGGCGGGCAGCTCGGAACGCGACAGCTGCAGCCCCTCGACATGGGCGCCGCGCGAGGTCTTGCCGTGCTGGGCGTCGTAGCTGTCCTCGCAGGTCAGCACCCGCCGGTCGCCGGCCAATCGCCAGATGCTGGCCCGCCGGGCGGCCGTCGCCTCGGCCAGGCTTTCGGTGAGGGCCGGGGCCGGCTCGTGCGGGTTGAACAGGCCCGGCTGCGCCACGAGCGTGGACAGCGCCTGGCTTTCGCGCGAGGCCACCTCCCGCTGCTGCTCGAGCAGCCGCGTGGCACGCTCGGCCCGGCGGCTCTGGCGCATCAGCAGCAGGCCGAGCAGCACCGCGAGCCCGATGGTGATCAGCGACAGCAGCAGGTTCTGCCGGCTGTTGACACGGGCGAAGCCGGTGAAATCGGCCTCCGGGGCGGTGATGAGCAGCACCCAGTCCTGGCCGGCGGCCGACAGGCGCGAGGAGATGGTGACGAAGCGGTCATGGCCCAGCGTCAGGATCCGGTCGCCGTAGCCATGCACGCGGTAGTGGTCGAAGGCGGCACGGATCGCCGGATCGTCGAGCTCGCCCACCGTGAGATGCACGGCCTGGCGGCCATGCCGTCCGCTGTCGGTGGCAAGCTCGGGAGCGGCGATGACGTTGCCGTCGGGATCGAGGATGGCCGCCCGGCCATGCTCACCGATCCGCAGGCCGGCGAGGAAGCCCGACAGCGCCTCGAGCGTGATGTCGACGCCGAACACCCGGTCGACTTGGCCCACGCCGGTCAGCCGGATCGAGGCGGTGATGCCCGGCTCCCTGGTCGTGTAGAAGATGTACGGCTGGCTCCAATAGACGCCCGCCGTGGCCAGCGCGCCCTTGTACCAGACGCGGGTGCGCGGATCGAAATCGTCGCCCGGCTCCGGCTTGGTGTCGACCACGTGGCCCTTGGCGTCGAGATGCACCGAGCCCACGGCGCGCGCCCCGCCGCTGCCGTTCAGGATCAGCTTGGTGTCGGTGCCGCCGCTCGGGTCGCGGCGGACCATGATGAAGTCGCCCTGGCTGTTGGCGACGTAGAACCCCTCCAGGTGCGGGACCTGGTTGAGCATGCTGGCCGCATAGCCCTCGATCGCGCTGCGCCCGTCGGGGATGGCATGGCGCGCCACCATCTCGCGCGCGATCAGCGTCGCCTGGGTGGCAGGGGCGAGGTAGTCGTTCACCTGGCCGGCGATCCGCGCCTGCAGCTGCTCGAGCACCGCGTCGGACAGCGAAAGCGCGCCGCGCCGGTTCACCTGGTACGAGTAGTAGGCGATGCCCAGGATGGAGGCCACGACCAGCAGAACGCCTGCGACCGGAACGCCGATCCGGATCAGGGCCGCCCGCCGCCGCCGGGTGCGTGTCTGGTTGATATCGACGAGCTCGTCGACCGCCAACGGCTACTCTCCCGGCCCCACCTGCCGCCGATGGTGCCGTCTATTTTTTGTAATGGCTAGACCACGCCCGGCCGGCACCGCTCGGTTGTTCGCCCTTCAGCCGATCGCGCCGTGGTTGGACGAGCCCGGGGTGAGCAGCACCTTGATGCTCTCCATGCCGTTCGCCGAGCGGATCGCCTCGTCCCAGCCCTTGATGTCGTACTCGTGGGTGACGATGCCCCGGGAGGTGACCAGCCCGCGCGACAGCAGGTCGATGGCGATCGGGTAGCAGTAGGGGCCGAGATGCGAGCCGCGGATGTCGAGCTCCTTGCGGTCGCCGATGATCGACCAGTCGGCCGAGGTCTCCTTGCCGAACACCGAGAACTCGACGAAGCGGCCGAGCTTGCGCACGATCTCCAGCCCCTGCGTCACCCCCGAGGGCGAACCGGTCGCCTCCAGATAGACGTCGCAGCCATAGCCGCCGGTCAGGCGGCGCACCTCGGCGGCCACATCGTCGCGACCCGGATTGAGCGTCACGTCGGCGCCGAACCCGCGCGCCAGCGCCAGCCGCTCGTCGGACATGTCGATGACGATGATCTTGCGCGGCGTCTTGAGCTTGAGCACCTGGACCATCATCAGCCCGATCGGTCCGGCCCCGGCCAGGGCCACGACATCGGAAAGCTGCACGTCACCGCGCTGCACGGTGTGGATCGCACAGGACAGCGGCTCGATGATCGCCGCGTCGTTGTGCGCCATCGCATCGGGAATCACATGCACCCGGGAGGTCGACGGCAGGCGCATGTACTCGGCCATGCCGCCATCGGCCACCTCGCGCTGGAAGCCGAAGATGTTGTGCACCTCGCACATCCAGTACGAACCAGACCGGCAGTAGTGGCACTTGTCGCAGGGCACGATCTGCTCGGCGATCACCCGCTGGCCCGGAGCCACGCCGAAATGCTCGGCCGCCCCCTCGCCCAGCTCCTCGACCACGCCGAAGAACTCATGACCCGGGATGACCGGCGGCTTGACGTAGCCGGTCCCCGGCTCGGTGCCCCAGAACATCTTCGCACCCTGCCAGCATTTGCAGTCGCTGGCACAGATCCCGCACGACGAGATGCGGATCACCGCCTCCCGTGCCCCGGCCGTCGGCCGCGCGACCTCGCTGACCCGGTAATCCTCGGGGCCGTGGCAGACGATCGCCGTCATGCGGGTATTGGAGCCGGTGCCTGGCATGGAGATCCTCCCTGGACGGGAGCTCTGCGGTCTCCCGGACCACGGTGGTTTAGCCGCTTTGCCCGAGGCGCTCCAGACCGTCCCCGGCGGGTCGCGGACCCCGGTTCGACGCAACGCCGCCCAGGTGGCCCTGGGGCAGGCGGCCTCGGGCGGTCGGCACCGATCATTGACAGCCCCGGGCCCCGCCCCCTATACGCCCGGCCCACTGCCGGGAACGTGGACGGATCCGGTCGGCCGCGCGCGTCCTTCTCCAAGAAGGAGGGAGCCTCGCGCCGATAACACGGAGCGCCCCGCCGCCTTGCTCGCCCGCGCGCGAGGGAAGGCGGACTACCGGTGCAACAAGGCCGCCATAGCCGCGACAAGCGCCGGGCGGGAGAAGAAAGGGTTTGCCGTGAGCAAGCGCCTCGAGAGCAAGTACAAGGTCAACCGCCGGCTCGGCGTCAACCTTTGGGGCCGGCCGAAATCGCCGATCAACAAGCGCGAATACGGGCCCGGCCAGCACGGCCAGCGCCGCAAGCAGAAGCCGTCGGACTTCTCCGTCCAGCTGATGGCCAAGCAGAAGCTGAAATTCTACTACGGCAACATCAGCGAGAAGCAGTTCCGCAAATATTACGAGGAGGCGACCCGCCGCAAGGGCGACACCTCCGAGAACCTGATCGACCTGCTCGAGCGCCGTCTCGACGCGGTGGTCTACCGGTTGAAGTTCGCGCTGACCCCGTTCGCCGCCCGGCAGTTCGTCAACCACGGCCACGTCACGGTGAACGGCCGCAAGGTCAACATCTCCTCCTTCCTGGTGCGCGACAACGACGTGATCGAGGTGCGCGAGCGCTCCAAGCAGCTCGCCATGGTGCTCGACAGCGCCCAGAACGCCGAGCGCGACGTGCCGGAATATCTCGAGGTCGATCATCGCCAGATGAAGGGTCGCTTCACCCGGTCGCCGAAACTGACCGACGTGCCGTACCCGGTGACCATGGAGCCCAACCTGGTCGTCGAGTACTACTCGCGCTGAGGCGATCCTGGCGGACATCTCCCACGCAGCTGCCGGCGAGCTGGCGGGCGAGATCGCCCGCCGGCGCACGTTCGCCATCATCTCCCACCCGGACGCCGGCAAGACCACCCTGACCGAGCGCCTGCTGCGGGCCGGTGGCGCGATCCAGCTTGCCGGCAACGTGCGCGCCAAGGGCGAGCGGCGCCGCACCCGCTCGGACTGGATGGGCATCGAGCGCGAGCGCGGCATCTCGGTCGTCACCTCGGTGATGACCTTCGAGTATGGCGGCTGCATCTTCAACCTGCTCGACACCCCCGGCCACGAGGATTTCTCCGAGGACACCTACCGCACGCTGACCGCGGTGGACTCCGCCGTGATGGTCATCGATGCCGCCAAGGGCATCGAGGAGCGCACCCGCAAGCTGTTCGAGATCTGCCGGCTGCGCGATATCCCGATCGTCACCTTCATCAACAAGATGGACCGCGAAGCGCAGGATCCGTTCGCGCTACTCGACGAGGTGAGCAGCACGCTGGCGCTCGACACCGCACCGGCCACCTGGCCGGTGGGCCGGGCGGCGGGCTTCGTCGGCACCTACGACCTGCGCACCCGTGAGATGCGGCTCGCCACGGAACTCGCCCAGTCCGACGAGCGGCTGCAGGCGCTCGGCGACGAGCTCGACCTGGTGACCGGCGCGCTGCCTGCCTTCGAGCGCGAAAGCTTCGATGCCGGGCACCTCACCCCGGTCTTCTTCGGCAGTGCCATGCGCGAGATCGGCGTGCTCGACCTGCTCGACGCGCTGGTCGCCTTCGGCCCGCCGCCGCGTGCGCAGGCAACCGACAGCCGGCTGGTGCAGGCCTCCGAGCCCAACCTCACCGCACTGGTCTTCAAGATCCAGGCCAACATGGATCCCAACCACCGCGACCGGATGGCCTTCGCCCGCATCTGCTCGGGGCGCCTGACGCGCGGCATGCGCCTGCGCCACGTGCGCACCGGCAAGAGCTTCGCGCTGCACACGCCGCAATTCTTCTTCGCCCGCGAGCGGCAGTTGGCCGAGGAGGCGTTCGCCGGCGACGTGGTCGGCATCCCCAACCACGGCGTGCTGCGCATCGGCGACACGCTGAGCGAGAACGAGGACATCCGCTTCACCGGCGTGCCGCATTTCGCCCCCGAGATCCTGCGCCGCGTGCGGCTGGACGACGCGATGAAGGCCAAGAAGCTGCGCCAGGCGCTGACCGAGCTGGCCGAGGAGGGCGTCGTGCAGCTCTTCCGCCCGCAGGACGGCGCGCAGCCGATCGTGGGCGTGGTCGGCACCCTGCAGCTCGACGTGCTGCAGGCCCGGCTCGCCGCCGAGTACGGGGTGGCGATCGGCTTCGACTCGACACCCTTCACGCTCGCCCGCTGGATCGCCGGCGACAAGGCCGAGCTCGAACGCTTCCTGGCCACCAACCGCAGCGCGGTCGCCGACGACCTCGACGGCGACCCGGTGTTCCTGGCTAGCTCGGCCTTCATGATGCGCCGCACGGTCGAGCAGAACGCGGCACTCGCCTTCCACGACATCAAGCAGATCGGCACCCGCGCCGCCGCCTGAGCCCGCCGGACGGCGTGCTGCGGGGTCGCCTTAGCCGGACCTTAACCAGTTCGCCTTAAGCCTGAGGGCGGTGAGTCTCCGTCCCCATTGAGGCAACGATGTCGTTTGCGAACCTCACGATCCGCTCCAAGCTGATCTCGGTCTTTGGCTGCCTGCTGCTGGTCATGCTCGCTCTCGGGCTGTTCTCGATGAACCGAATGTCGGCCATCGACAACGCCGCCTCCGACCTGCGCGACAACCGGGTTCCGAGCCTGGCCGGCCTGGTCGACCTGATCCAGGACTACTCTGCCTTCCAGCTGTCGGAAGCGCGCAACATCCTGGCCGGCTCTGACGATCAGCGCAAAGTCGCGGTCGCGCAAAGCGATGCGCTGATTGAGAAGATCGCCCATGACCGGGCCGCCTACCAGTCGCAGATCGATCCTGGCGAGGAACAAACCCGTTTCGCGCAGATTGATGCGCTGTGGCAGAAGGCGCTCAAGCTGCGCAAGGGTCGGCTTGACCTCGAGGCGGGCGGCGACATCGCGGCTGCGCTGACCATGTTCAATGGACGCTCGCAGATCGTCCTCAACGATCTGACCGATCTGCTCAAGACCGACGTTCGTTACAACACCGTTCAGGCGAACCAGAGCGGTGCGCGCGGGCTTGCCATCTATCGCGCCACCTGGTGGCTCACCGGCGGCGTGGTCGCGTTCGCCTTCGTCCTCGCCTTCCTGCTCGGCTACGTCCTGGTCCGCGCGATCGCCCACCCGCTTGGTGCCATGACCGGGGTGATGCGGCGGCTGGCGGCCGGCGACCTCGCCGCGGCCGTTTCGGGCACCGGCCGCGGTGACGAGATCGGCGCCATGGCCGGTGCCGTGCAGGTCTTCAAGGACAGCATGATCCAGACCCGCGAGCTGGCCGCTTCCGAGCAGGCCGAGCGCCAGGTCAAGGAGGCGCGCTCGCAGCGGCTGGAGGCGCTGGTGCGCGGCTTCGAGCAGCGTGTCGGCAGCATGATCGGCGTGCTGGCCTCGGCCGCCACCGAACTGCAGGCCACCTCGCATGCGATGACCGGCTCGGCCGAGCAGACCAACCAGCAGGCCGGCCACGTGGCCCACGCCGCGGAAGGCGCCAGCGCCAGCTTGCACACCGTCGCCTCCGCCGCCGAGCAGCTTTCCGCCTCCATCGGCGAGATCAACCAGCAGGTCACCCAGTCGGCGCGGATCAGCGAGCGCGCGGTGCAGGATGCGCGTCACACCGACGAGATCGTGCAGGCGTTGGCCGAGGGCGCCAAGAAGATCGGCGAGGTCGTCGAGATGATCAGCTCGATTGCCAGCCAGACCAACCTGCTCGCCCTGAACGCGACCATCGAGGCGGCACGCGCCGGCGAGGCGGGCAAGGGGTTCGCGGTGGTGGCCTCCGAGGTGAAGAACCTCGCCCAGCAGACCGCGCGCGCCACCGACGAGATCAGCACCCAGATCGGCCAGGTGCAGGTCGCCACCGGCGAGGCGGTGGAGGCGATCCGCACCATCTCACGCACCATCGAGGAGGTGGGCACCATCGCCGGCGCGATCGCCGCCGCGGTCGAGGAGCAGGGGGCGGCGACCAGCGAGATCGCCCGCCACGTCCAGCAGACCTCGGCAAGTGCCAGCGAGGTCACGCGCAACATCGGCTCGGTCAGCGAGGCGGCGCGCGGCACCGGGGCTGCGGCGTCGCAGGTGCTGAGTGCCGCCTCCGAGCTCTCCCACCAGGCCGAGGGGCTGTCGGGCGAGGTCGCGCGCTTCGTGGCCGAGGTGCGGGCGGCCTGAGCCGGGCTCCCGGCTGAGGCGGGGGCTCTGCCCCTCGACCCCGCTGGGGTCTGAACCCCAGACCCCCGGGGACGAACAGGAGGGCTTCGATCGGTCCTCCGCTTTTGCCTACCCGGCCAGACCGACGTAAGCCTCAAGCCGGCAGGCGGAGGCACGGAGCATGTTCAGGGCGGTGCTGATCGAGCAGGGGGAGGGCGGCCAGCAGGCGAGCCTGGTGGCGCTGGATGAAAGCCGGCTGCCCGAGGGCGAGGTGCTGGTCGCGATCGATCGCTCGACGCTGAACTACAAGGACGCGCTCGCCATCACCGGCCGCGGGCCGGTGGTGCGCCGGTTCCCGATGATCCCCGGCATCGACTTCGCCGGCCGCGTGCTCGACAGCCGCCACGAGCGGTTCCGTCCCGGCGATCCGGTGCTGCTCAATGGCTGGGGTGTGGGCGAGCTGCACTGGGGCGGTCTGGCCGAGCGCGCGCGGGTGCAGGCCGACTGGCTGCTGGCCATGCCGGACAGCCTGGACGCTTCGACGGCCATGGCGCTCGGCACCGCCGGCTACACCGCGATGCTCGCCGTGCAGGCGATCGAGCGCCACGGCAGCGGGCAGGCCGGCGCGGAGGCCGGCGAGGTGCTGGTCACCGGCGCGGGTGGCGGCGTCGGCGGCATCTCCATCACGCTGCTTGCCCGGCTCGGCTACCGCGTCGTGGCGGCGACGGGCCGGCCGCAGGAGGCGGACTACCTGCGCGGCCTGGGCGCCGTCGAGGTGATCGACCGCGCCACCCTCGCCGGGCCCGGCCGGCCCCTGGCCCGCGAACGGTGGGCGGCTGCGATCGACAGCCTGGGCGGCCACACGCTGGCCAATATCTGCGCCTCCTGCCGCTACGGCGCCGTGGTCGCCGCCTGCGGGCTGGCCGAGAGCATGGAGCTGCCGGCCACCGTCGCCCCCTTCATCCTGCGCGGCATCACACTCGCCGGCATCGACAGCGTCTACCGCCCGCGCGCCGAGCGCGAGCATGCCTGGCAGCGGCTGTCCGAACTGATTGACCGCGCACAGCTCGCCGCGATGACCCGCCATATCGGCCTCGACGAGGCGATCGGCGCGGCGGAGGAGCTGTTGCAGGGTCGTGTCCGCGGCCGGCTGGTGGTCGACACGGCGGGCTGAGCCGCAGGTCCGGGCGCGCGTGCGCGCGGGAGGGGGCGTTCAGGCGGGCGAGGCCGCGGCGGCTGCCGGCACCGGGTTGGCGCCGCCGCCCGCCCTGGCCGCGCGCAGGATGAGATCGGCGGCCTTTTCGGCGATCATGATCGTGGGCGAGTTGGTGTTGCCCGACACGATGGCCGGCATCACCGACGCATCGGCGACCCGCAGGCGACGCACGCCGCGCACCCGCAGCGCGCTGTCAACGACCGCGCCACTGTCCGCGCCCATCCGCGCGGTGCCGACCGGATGGAAGATGGTGGTGGCGATGTCGCCGAGTGCCGCGAGCAGCGCCTCGTCATCGCGCAGCGCCGCGCCGGGACGCATCTCGGAGGCGCCGAAGCGCTGCAGCGCCGGCTGGGCCGCGATCAGGCGCGTCAGCCGCGCGGACTCGAGTGCCACGCGACGGTCGTTCTGCGTCGACAGGTAGAGCGGCTGGATCTCTGGCTCGGCATGCGGATCGCTCGAGCCGATATGGACGAAGCCGCGGCTTTCCGGGCGCAGGTTGCAGACGCTGGCGGTGAAGGCCGGGTACGGGTCGAGCGGCTCGCCGAACCTGCGCAGGCTCAGAGGCTGGACATGGTACTGGATGTTGGCGGTCGCGTAGCGAGGATCCGACCGGGTGAACAGGCCGAGCTGGCTCGGCGCCATGGTCATCGGCCCGCGCCGGAACAGAAGGTATTCCAGGCCGATCCCCGCCTTGCCGAGCAGTCCGGCCGCGCGGTCGTTCAACGTCGTGACACCCTCCACACGGTAGACCATGCGGATCTGCAGATGGTCCTGGAGGTTCTCGCCGACGCCCGGACGATCGGCCACCGGCGTGATGCCGAGCGCGGCCAGCCGGGCCGCGGCGCCGATCCCGGAGCGCTCGAGGATGCAGGGCGAGCCGATAGAGCCGGCGGCAAGGATCACCTCGCCCCGGGCGGTGGCCTCGATGGGCGCGCCGTCGAGCTCGAACTCGACTCCCGTCGCCGCCCCATCCTCGACCAGCACCCGGCGGATCAATGCCTGCGTCTGCACGCGCAGGTTCGCCCGTCCCAGCGCCGGGCGGAGAAAGGCGGTGGCGCTGCTGACCCGCCAGCCGCGCCGCTGGTTGACGCGGAAATAGGACGAGCCCTCGTTGTCGCCGCGATTGAAATCCTCGATCTTCGGGATGCCGGCGGTCTCCGCCGCGTCGCGGAACGCCTCGAGGATCTCCCAGCGCAGGCGCTGCTGCTCCACCCGCCATTCACCGCCCGCGCCGTGCATCGGATCGGCGCCTGCGTAGTGATCCTCCGACCGCTTGAACCAGGGCAGCACGTCGTCCCAGCCCCAGCCCTCGTTGCCGAGCTGGCGCCAGTGCTCGTAGTCGGCCGCCTGGCCGCGCATGTAGACCATGCCGTTGATCGAGGAGGAGCCGCCCAGCACACGCCCGCGCGGGTAGTCCATGACCTTGCCGCCGAGATGCGGCTGCGGCGCGGTCCGCAGGCACCAGTCGGTGCGCGGGTTGCGCATGCAGTAGAGATAGCCGACCGGGACGCGGACCCAGAGATAGTTGTCCCGGCCGCCGGCCTCGAGCAGCAGCACGCTGTGCCGCCCGTCCGCGCTCAGCCGGTTGGCCAGCACGCAGCCCGCGCTGCCGCCGCCCAGGACGATGTAGTCGTATGCGCCGAACGAACGGGCCATCGGCGGATCATGCGGCCTGCGCGGCTGTCCGGCAACGCAGGGCACGCGCGGCAGATGCGCGGATTGAGGCGCTGCGTGACGCGTTTGATCACGCCGCCTTTGCTGGCCTGATCCCGCCCCTCGAAGATCACCACCAGCCTTTCGCCAGCCTTGGCGATCCAGTCCTGCAGCTTGACCAGCTCGCCCTGGAGGCGAGGCAGCTCGTGGAGCTAGGTCGGCCGGTCCAGCGTCGAGCCACCCTCGGTCCCGCCGCCGTGCCGCTGGTCGTCGAGATCGAGCTCCAGCTCCTCATCCAGGCTGTCGAGGACATCGTCCCGCACGCGCGAGGCAAGATCGCGGTTGTCGTCCGCGTCGGGCGGTGTCTCGCGCATGAACGGGGGGTTACTGCAGCAGCGTCAGGCCAGGCGCGTCGTTTTCGTGACGCGTGCCGGAGCGTCCCGTCCGCTGGCGCGGATCAGTCGGCTGCCTGGGACAGCCCGGCCGGATCGTTGGCGCGGTCCTGGCGGCCCAGTTCGGCCATCGCCGCCGCCACACCGCCCGGCTTGTGCGGCACACCGGCCGCGGCCAGCCCCATCTCGACGCCGGCGAGTGCGCCCATCAGCACCAGCTCGTTGCATTGGCCGAGATGGCCGATGCGGAACACCCGTCCGGCCAGCTTGTTCAGCCCGTTGCCGAGCGAGATGTTGTACTTCTCCAGAGTGATCCTGCGGAACTGGTCGGCGTCGTGGCCGTCGGGCAGCAGCACGGCGGTCAGGACCGGCGAGTATTCGGCCGGGTCCTCCGCCAAGATTTCGAGCCCCCAGGCTTGCACCGCGGCGCGGGTGGCGGCGGCGAGACGGCGGTGGCGGGCGAACACCTGGTCGAGGCCTTCCTCGAACAGCATGGCCAGCGACTCGCGCAGGCCCCACAGCATGTTGGTGGCCGGCGTGTAGGGGAAGAAGCCACGTCCGTTGGCTTCCAGCATCTCGCTCCAGTCCCAGTACGAGCGTGTCATGCGGTTGGTTCGCGACGCGGCCAGCGCCTTGTCCGAGATGGCGTTGAAGCCGAGCCCCGGCGGCAGCATCAGCCCCTTCTGCGAGCAGCTCACGCTGACATCCACGCCCCAGCCATCGTGCTGATAGGGCACGGAGCCGAGCGAGGAGATGGTGTCGACCATGAACAAGGCGGGATGGCCGGTCCGGTCTAGCGCGCCGCGGACCTCGGCGACCCGGCTGGTCACGCCGGTCGAGGTCTCGTTGTGCACCACCATGACCGCCTTGATGGCATGCTCAGGGTCCGCGGCAAGGCGCGCCTCGATCGCCGCCGCATCGGTGCCCCGCCGCCAGTTGCCGGGCATGAACTCGACCTCGAGCCCGAGCCGGCGCGCCATCTGCTGCCAGAGCGTGGCGAACTGCCCGGTCTCGACCATCAGTACCCGGTCACCGGGCGAGAGGGTGTTGACGATCGCCGCCTCCCACGCACCGGTGCCGGACGAGGGATAGATCACCACCGGCCGGCTGGTGCCGAAGATGCGCTGGCAGCCGGCGAACACCTCGCGGGCGAGTTGCTGGAACAGCGGCCCGCGATGGTCGATGACCTGCCGGTCCATCGCGCGCAGCACACGCTCCGGCACCGGGCTCGGGCCCGGGATGTGCAGGAAATGCTGCCCGTGTTCTTGGGCCCCTTGTCCGAATTGTCCGTGTCCCTGCGGCTCGCCCATGCCCAAACTCCTCCCTGCTGCTGTCGAAGTGAATGCAATCCTACTCCCTAGAGACAGCGTACGGCACTCACCTTGACGTGACCGCTGCTGGATAGTCCTGACGATCCGCTGGTTCCCCGCTATCCTGCGTTCATGTCGATGACCATGGAACAGGACGGGCGCGGCGACGAGCCGATGCTGCCAGGCGCCGATGCGAGCCTCGACGCGGGCGCCATCCCGGGGGGAGCGGCGCCCGGGGTCACGGCGGCGGGCTCGCTGCACGGCGAACTGCTCGCCGGGCTACGCGACTACATCGTGCAGGGCAGCATCCCGGATGGCGCGCGGGTGCCGGAGCGCAGCCTGTGCGAGCGCTTCGGCGTCTCGCGGACCCCCTTGCGCGAGGCGCTCAAGGTGCTCGCCTCTGAGGGGCTGCTCGACCTGCTGCCCAACCGCGGGGCGCGGGTCAGGGTGCTCGGCGAGCAAGAACTGGGCGAGCTGTTCGACGTGATCGGCGGCCTGGAGGCGCTGGCCGGCCGGCTCGCCTGCGAACGGATCACCGACGCCGGGATCGCCGAGGTCGAGCGGTTGCACCACCGGATGTATGCCCACTACCTGCGCCGCGAGATGCAGGGCTATTTCGACTGCAACCAGCGGATCCACCAGGCGATCGTCGCGGCCGCGCGCAACGCCACCCTGCAGGCCAGCTACGACGCGATCGGCGCCCGGATCCGCCGCGTCCGCTATTCGGCCAACCTGGCGCAGTCACGCGACCGCTGGAGCGAGGCGATGCGTGAGCACGAGGCGATCCTCGACGCGTTGCGTCGCAGGCACGGCGAGGAGCTGAGTGACATCCTCTTTCGCCACCTCCGCAACAAGCAGTCCGCTGCCCAGTCGCATCTTCAGGAGCACGCAATGCACGCGCCAGCGCCTATAAACTGGCGCTGATTGCATTCAAAACCGACCTAGCCTAGCCTCGGCGTCGCGATCGGCAGGATCGCCGGCAGGATAAGGGCCTTGGCATGACCGTCTCACTGCGTCCCGGCCTTGAACGCCGCCTGCGCGGCGCGGTGGAGGGCGATGTGCTGTTCGACCCGGCCAGCCGCGGCCGCTACGCCACCGACGCCTCGCAGTACCAGGTCATGCCGGCCGGCGTGGTTGTCCCCCGCACGATGCAGGCGGCGTCGCGCGCAGCGTCCATCGCGCGTGAGGAGGGTGTGGCGGTCACCGCCCGCGGCGGCGGCACGTCGCAATGCGGCCAGACGATCAACAGCGGTCTGGTCATCGATTATTCCCGCCATCTCAACCGCATCCTGTCGCTCGACCCGGCCGGCCGTCGCTGCGTCGTCGAGCCGGGCATCGTGCTCGACGAGCTGAACCGACAGTTGCGTCCGCACGGGCTTTGGTTCCCGGTCGACGTGTCCACCGCCTCTCGCGCCACGATCGGCGGCATGGCCGGCAACAATTCCTGCGGCGGGCGGTCGCTGCGCTACGGCACGATGCGCGACAACGTGCTGGCCATCGAGGCGGCACTGGCCGACGGCACCACGCACCGCTTCGGCGAGATCGCGGCGGACCTGTCCGACGTGGCCGAGCCTGGGCTGCGCACGCTGGCCGGGCGGCTGCTGGAGATCGGCGCGCGGGAGGCGGGCGAGGTGGCCGCGCGCTTCCCCAAGGTCCAGCGCCGGGTCGGCGGCTACAATCTCGACGCGCTCGATCCCGCGCGCGGCCGGATCAATCTAGCCCACATCCTGGTAGGCTCCGAAGGCACGCTGGCCAGCTCGCAGGCGATCGAGCTGCGCCTGTGGCCGGTGCTCGGCAGGCGGGCGGTGGGCGTGTGCCATTTCGGCAGCTTCCGCGCCGCGATGGATGCCGCCCAGCACCTGGTGAAGCTCGGACCGATCGCGGTCGAGCTGGTCGATGCCACCATGATCGCGCTTGCCCGCGACATCGCCATGTTCCGCCCCACCCTGCGGCAGATCGTGCGCGGCGCGCCGGAAGCGCTGCTGCTGGTCGAGTTCGCCGAGGACGAGGCGGAGAACCGCCGACGGCTGGCGCGGCTGGGCGAGCTGATGGGTGATCTCGGCTTCGGCTTCGACCAGCCGCCCGGCCCGCATTTCGGCGGCGTGGTCGAGGTGCTCGACCCTGGTCTGCAGACGGCGATCACCGAGCTGCGCACCGCCGGGCTCAACATCATGATGTCGATGAAGGAGCAGCGTAAGCCGGTCTCCTTTGTCGAGGACTGCGCGGTGCCCCTCGAGCATCTCGCCGACTACACCTCGCGCCTGACGGAGGTGTTCGAGCGCCATGGCACGCGCGGCACCTGGTACGCCCACGCCTCCGAAGGCTGCCTGCATGTCCGCCCGGTGCTCAACCTGCGTCTCGAGCACGACGTGCGGGCCATGCGCGCCATCGCCGAGGAGGCGTTCGCCCTGGTGCGGGAATACAAGGGCTCGCATTCCGGCGAGCACGGCGACGGCATCCTGCGCAGCGAGTTCCATGCGGCGATGTTCGGCAGCCGCATCGTGCGCGCCTTCGCCGAAATCAAGCGCGCGTTCGACCCCGAAGGCGTGCTCAACCCGGGCAAGATCGTCGACGCGCCGCGCTTCGACGACCGCACGCTGCTGCGCTATCCGCCGGGCTACCGTGTTGCCGACCGCACGGTCGCACTCGACTGGTCCGCCTGGCCTGGTGCCGCCGGCGGGCTGCAGGGTGCGGTCGAGATGTGCAACAACAACGGCGCCTGCCGCAAGCGCGACGGCGGGGTGATGTGCCCCTCCTTCCGTGTGACGGGCGACGAGCGCCACCTCACGCGCGGCCGCGCCAACAGCCTGCGCCTGGCACTCTCCGGCCAGCTCGGCCCGGATGCTCTCGAGTCCGACGAGATGGCCGAGACGATGCGCCTGTGCGTCTCGTGCAAGGCATGCCGGCGGGAATGCCCGACCGGGGTCGACATGGCCCGCATGAAGATCGAGGTGCTGGCCGCCCGCTATCGCCGATATGGCCTGGCGCCGCGCGAGCGTCTCATCGCCTGGCTGCCGCGCTACGCGCCGTTCGCCGCGCCCCTCGCACCGGTGCTGAACCTGCGCAACCGCATTCCCGTGCTGCGCCGCCTGTCCGAGCGTCTGCTGGGCCTCAGCGCCAGGCGCAGCCTGCCCGCCTGGCGTCGCGACCGGTTCCGCGCCGCCTCCAGCACCGGGCCGGCCGGCGGCCAGGACGTCGTGCTGTGGGCGGACAGCTTCAATGCCGCCTTCGAGCCGGAGATCCTGGACGCAGCACGCCGCGTGCTGGCAGGTGCCGGCTACCGCGTCCATGTCGCGCGCCCCGCCCGCGGCAACCGTCGGCCGCTCTGCTGCGGGCGGACCTTCCTGTCGGTGGGCGACGTTGCCCGCGCCCGACGCGAGATGGCCCGCACGCTCGCCACCCTGCGGCCGTTCCTCGAGCGTGGCGTGCCCGTGGTGGGGCTCGAGCCGAGCTGTCTGCTGTCGTTCCGCGACGAGGTGCCGGCACTGCTGCCAGGGCCGCTGGCCGAACGGGCGGCGAGGCACAGCGTCCTGTTTGAGGAATTCCTTGACGCCGAGCATGCCGCCGGCCGCTTCGCGCCCGCCCTCGCGCCGGTCGCCCCGCTCGCCCTGCTGCACGGCCATTGCCACCAGAAATCGTTCGGCGCCTTCGCCGCCGCCGGCCGCGTGCTGGGCCTGATCCCCGGGCTCGACGTGCAGACGGTGGAGTCGAGCTGCTGCGGCATGGCGGGCGGCTTCGGCTTCGCGGCCGAGAACTTCGAGACCTCGGTGGCCATGGCCGAGCTTTCGCTGCTGCCGGCGGTGCGCGCGGCTCCGGAGGGTGCGGTGGTGGTCGCCGCCGGAACCTCCTGCCGCCACCAGATCGAGGACGGCTCCGGGCGGCGCGCCGAGCATCTCGCCTGCCTGCTGGCCCGCAGCATGGCAGGCGCCGACTCGGCCGGGCGGGTTGGACGACGTGGCGAGCTTGCTGCAACAATGACCGCGTGAACGACCTCGTCGTCCCGCAGGAAGAGGCCGCGGAGGCAGCCGGTGCGACCGGCGGCCGGAAGCCTGCCCTGCCGGCCAGCGCCCCGCTGCTTCCTTGCCGGCTGCTACCGTGGCAGATCCATCCGGCCCTCGTCGAGGACCGGCTGAGGGTCTGTGCCCAGCTTCTGGTCAATGCGCGCCGTGACGCGCTGCGGCTGGCGTCGGTGGAGATGGGCGACGACAGCTGGTCGATCGGCTGCCGCGCCTACGCCTTCGGCCGGCAGCGTCTGCGCCGGGCGGCCGAGCGCGGCACGCACAACTGGCTGACGGTGCTCGACGAGAGCCACCATTTCGTCTTCCTCATCGAGGATGTGCCGGTGCGCTTCTTCCGCGGCGCGGCCGACGAGCCGACCGCGCGCACCCTGCGTCGCCAGGCGGTGGAAGCCCAGCAGCTCAGCCTTGCCCTCGGCCAGGAGCGGGCGGAAGGGCTGGTCTTCCGTCTCGCCCTGGAGGCGACGGCGAGCGGCAGCGTGGAGCGTGTCGTCTTCCTCGCCCTGCGTGGCGAGGAAGGGCTGGTCGAGTGCTTCTGGCCGGTGCCGACCGAGACGGCGTCACATCCTGGCCCGGGGCGCGACGTCCCCGGTGATCACGCCGCCGCCGGCGGGGCGGGCCAGCTTTTCCTGCTCGCCGAGGGCGATCCGGCGCCGGTCCTCATCGGACCCGGCGCCAGGCTCCTCGGCCGGCCGCGACGCTCGGCGGCCTCCACCCGGCGTCCCGCCTGATCCCAGCGCGAGGCTGCTCGCGGCTCCGTCATGGGCGGGCCTGAACGATCCAGGCGGCGGCCGGCAGGCTCACCTCCGCGCCCCGCTCGCCGTCCATCGCCCGCGCGTGCGGCGTCAGCGCGGCTCGCACCGCCGCCAGCATGTGGCCGCGTTCGGGCTCGGCGATGTCCGGCAGGCGCCGGGCCAGCGGGCCGGTGAGTGTCGCGTGCGCCACCGCGTCATCGAGCGCCGCGTCGACCGTCGCGCCGCGCCCGATACGCATCGGCGCATCGAACGGCGTGATGCTGTGTGCCGCAAAGCCCGCCTGCGCCAGCACCGAACGGATCCGCTCGGCGCGTGCCAGCGCGAAGGGTCCCGGTGCGTCCGGGTCGGAGGCCGGCTCGGCCGCGAGCAGCGGTGCTGCGGCAACCAGCGGCAGGGTGAGCCACGGATTGTCGGCAGGCCCTCGCCAGCAGACGAATGTCAGCCGGCCACCGGCCCGCAGGGCTTGGCGCAGATGGCCGAAGCCCGACGGCGGGTCGTCGAAGAACATCAGTCCGAAGCGCGAGAACAGCAGCTCGAAGGCGTCGGCCGGAAACGGCTCGGTCGCGGCGTCGGCGCACAGGAAGCGGACCTCCAGCCCGGCGGTTGCCGCCCGGCGCCGCGCCTCGTCGATGAGCTGGGCCGAGATGTCGATGCCGGTGACCGCACCGCCGTTCGGCTCGCCGTCGGCGTTGGCGCCCACCCGTCTCGCCAGCTCCAGCGTGGTCGGTCCGCAGCCGCAGCCGACATCGAGCACCCGTTCGCCCGGGCGGGGCAGGGCTGCCTCCATCGCCGCCGCGCCGAACGGCAGCAGGGCTGCCTCCAGCCGGGCCTGGTTGGACAGCCAGCGTGCGCCGGACGCGCCGTTCCATTCCGCCCGCTGGGCGGCGTTCGGGCCGATCGGGTCGTCATCCATCGTTCTGGTCCCGGCGGGTTGTGGCCTACTCTTGCCGGCTCGGGCGAGCAGGCGCCAGCGGTTGCCGGATCAAATCGGACATGGAACGACGGTTCGGCGTGCGTCGGGCCGGCCGATCGGATAGAATTGGCTCCGGGCGGCCCGCGCCAGGTCGCGCCAGCCCTGTCGCCCTCGAGATCGGACCTCTTGCCGTGAGTTCAACGCGCTTCCAATCCTGCCGCACTTCCGGCCCTGGTGGCCGCCGCTGATGTCGCAGGCTGTGTCACGTCCGGTCCGTGCCCCGGCCCGCCCTGTCGTCCGGCTGCCTGACAGCGCCGGCCTGGTGGGCAGCGCGGTTGCCGAGGGCCTGGCCGCCGGGACGGCGGCGCTGCGCCGCCACCTGGGCCTGCTGGCCTTCTGCCTCGTCTCCGTGCCGTTGATCGGCTGGATCGGCTTGCAGTCCGTCACCCCGCTCTACACTGCCCGGGCCACGGTCAATTACCAGCCGGTGGCCTACGCCCAGACCGAGCTGAAGAGCGTCCTCAAGCCGCCCAAGGACGTCACCGACGAGATGATGACCAGTCAGGAGAACGTCATCGCCAGCGAGCATTTCGCGGCGTTGATGACCGACCGGTTCCATCTCGAAGCCTACCCCGAGTTCAACTACACGCTGCGGCCGCGCAGTCTGATGTCGCGCGCGACGTCGGGGCTGGAATCGCTCGTGCTGGGCGGCATCTCGCTGGCCATCCGTCCTGTCTTTCCGGTGGCCGCCGACCAGCTTGCCGTCGGCACCCTGCGACCGCCCTCGGCGGCCGACATCCGCACCGCGACCATCGAGTCCGTGCAGGGGATGATCTCGGCCCGGGCCATGCCGCTGTCCAACATCATCGCCATCGGCTTCACCGCCCGCGAGCCGCAACTGGCCGCCGAGGTCGCCAACGCGCTCGCCGAAACCTACATCGCCCAGCAGCTCCAGACGAAGGTGTCGGCGGTGCAGGGTGCCACGCGCTGGCTCGAGGGCCAGGCGCAGCAGCTGCGCCAGCAGGTCGTGCAGCAGGAGAGCGAGATCGCCGCCTACGAGACGGCGCACGGCCTCGCCCGTGGACTGCGCGGCGGCCTGCCCGCCCAGCAGATCAGCCTGCTCAACCAGGGCCTGGCCAATGCGCGCGCCGATCTTGCCCAGGCGCAGGGACAGGTGAACGCCGCGACCGGCCGGCTCGGCTCCGGCGCCCGCGCCGCCGTCTCGCCCAGTGTCGTGGCGCTGCGTGGCCAGCGCGACGCGCTCAGCGCCCAGCTCCACGCGACGATGGCCCACCTGGGACCCCGGCATCCCACCGTGATTGCCATGCGCCGGCAGCTCGGCGCCCTGCAGCGCCAGATGGGCGTCGAGTCCGGCCAGGTCACCGCCTCCTACCTCGCTGCCGTCCACTCGGCCGAGGCACGGGTGGCCGAGCTCGAGGAGCAGTTGCGCGACGCACGCGAAAGCGTCGCCACCTCCGGCCGGGCCGAGATCCCGCTCGACGCCATGCGGCGCGAGGCCAATGCGTCGAGCACGCTGCTGCAGGCCGTTCTCGGCTCGATCCAGCGCCTGACGCGGCAGGCGGCGATCGAGGCGGCCGATGCGCGGATGGTCTCGCCGGCCCTCGTGCCGGGCAGCCCGTCCGTGCCGCGGACCCGGGTCCTGCTGGCGGCCGCGTTGGTCGCCGGTCTGTCGCTCGGCCTGCTGCTGATCTACCTAGCAGAGCTCACCCAGAGCAAATTCCGCAGCGGCCACGACATCCGCACGGTGCTCGGCCTGAACTGCCTGGCGCAGATCCCGCAGATCGACGGTGCCAAGGAGGGTGTCGCCGGCATGGAGGAGTATCTGGTGCAGAAGCCGTTCTCGCTGGGTGCGGAGCAGATCCGCGCGCTGCGTGCGGCGCTGTGGCTGGGGGCGACGCGGCCCAAGGTGGTGGCGATCGCCGCCGCCCGGCCGGGCGAGGGCAAGACCACCACCTCCATCTGCCTCGCCCGCTCGGCCGCCCTGGCCGGCGAGCGGATCGTGGTGGTCGAGTGCGACACCCGCAAGCCGAGCTTCGCCAAGCTGATGGGCATCAAGGAGAAGACCGGGCTGCTGGAGTTCCTGTCCGGCACGGCGCCGCTCGAGGATGTCATCCACACCGACAAGCTGACCAGCTTCGACTACATCCCCTCCGGCGTGGCCGGGCGCAGCAACTCGCACGCCCTGTTCATGAGCGAGAACATGGTCATGCTGCTCGAGCGGCTGCGTCGCGACTACGACCTCGTCGTGCTCGACCTGCCGCCGGTGATCGCGCTGACCGATGCGCGCATCGTGGCCAGCCTCGCCGAGGCGACGCTGCTGTGCGTGCGCTGGCAGACCACGCCGCGGGCAGTGGCCAAGCATTGCTACGAGATGCTGCAGGACGCCCAGGCCAACGTGGTCGGCGCCGCACTCACCCGCGTCAACCAGCGCGCACACGCCAAGTCGGGACACACCGACGCCGAGGCCTACCACTCGCGCTACGCCCCGTACTACCAGAACTGATCCTCAGCCCGAACTGAGCCAACCCGAGGCCGGCCCCATGCGCTTGCACCGTCCCCTGTCGGACCATGTCCGCGGCTTTCGCGACCTTCACGGCACCAACCTGGCACTCTGGGTGGGCTTGGGCTTCTTCGCCCTGTACATCGCCTCCGTCTGCATGGGCGCCAAGCAGATGATGGCTGTGCTCGCCCTGACCGTGCTGGTCTGCCTGGCGACCGTGTCGCTGCGCATGACGGTGCTGAGCTGCACGGTCTGGCTGCTGATCGCCGGCACCAGCCCGGAGATGTGGCTGGGCGACCTGGTGCCGGGCACCAGCAACACCATCACCGCCATCGTCAAGGTCGTGGGCCTCGGCCTGGTCGGGATCTGCATCCTGCGCTACGGCTTGGTGTTCGACCTGCTCAACCCGGGCATCGCCTTCGCCCTGATGTTCGTCATCGGCCTCGCCCACGGGCTTTGGCCGGGCCTGACCACCGACGACAGCCTGCGCACCCTGATCGGCTCGGCGGCGCCCTTCGCCTTCTCCTTCAGCCGCCTGTCGCGGCGCTGGTGCGCCTCGATCATCCAGGCGACGATGTGGATCCCGACGCTGATCATCGTCTTCGGCTGCCTGCTCGCGGCCGCCCACCTGCGCCCGTTGCTGGCCGCCGACGAGGGCGGCTCGGTGCGCCTCGCCGGCTCGACCCACCCTGCCTTCCTCGCCGTCTATGCCATGACCGGGGCCTACGCCGCCCTGGTCGAGCTCTACCGCACCGGCCGCACCCGCTACCTCATGATCTTCGGCCTCAATGCCCTGATCCTGCTGGCCACCGGATCGCGCTCGCCGCTGGCCTGCGAGGTGATGACCGCGGGCGTCGCCTTTGTCGCCCTGCGCTCGCGCAGCTTCACCCTGCGCAAGCGCGTGTTGCCGATGCTGCTCGGCCTCTTCGCCCTGCCGGTGCTGCTGGCGCTGTCGGCCACCACCGACAGCCTGCGACTGCTCACCATGCTGTCGGGTCACGCCACCAACCTGAGCGGACGCGACGTCATCTGGCCGTTCTTCGAGGCCGCCTGGGACCAGTCGCCCTGGTTCGGCTGGGGCGTCGGCACGGGCAAGGAGGTGGTCGACCCGAACAGCATGACCGCCAAGCTGCTCGGTACCACGGCCGCCCATAACGAGTACCTGCGCATCGGCGTCGAAGGCGGTTATGTCGGGCTCGGGCTGCTCGCCGGCTTCATGGCGCTCTGGTGCTGGTGGTGGAGCCGGCGCCTGGCCAGCACCGACAAGGTGATCATGCGGCTGGTCATGCTCGGCGTCGCGATCGAGTGCATCACCGACAACATGCTGATCGCGGCACCGGCCAGCATCCTGTTCACCTGGATGTCGGCCGTCTTCGCCCGCGGCGGGTTCGAGCAGCAGCCGGTGACGGGTGCCGCCGCGCCCGACCGCGTGCTGTCCGGCCAGCTGAGCCGCAGGCTACCGGCCCTGGCGGTGCCGCGCCTGTCGCGGTCGTGACAGCACGCTTTCGGCCGATCTCCTAAAGATGATGTTGCCCATAGTGAGACAAATGCTGCACCTATCTCTTTATTGAGACATCGCTTCTGTCCACGGCTGCGGCGCGTCGGAGAGCTGCGCAGCACGGGGACAGGGGATCGGTGCTCTTCAACTCCTTCATCTTTCTTTTCGTCTTTCTCCCGGTGGCACTTGCTGGGTTCTCCATCGCCGGACTGTTCGGCCGCGCCGCGGCCGCCTGCTGGCTGATCCTGCTCTCGGTCGTGTTCTATGGCTGGGAGCGGCCGGACTTCGTGCCGGTCCTGCTCGTCTCCATCGCCTTCAATGTCGGCGTCGTCTGGCTGATGGGCCGCCTCGAAGGGCGGCCACGAGCGCAGAACCTGCTCCTGGTGCTGGCCATCGCCGCCAACCTCGCGGCCCTCATCCGCTTCAAATACCTCACCCTGCTCCTGACCTCGCTGGCCGGGCTGGGCCTGCTGCACGGGCCGGTCGCGCGCGTCGACCTGCCGCTCGGCATCTCCTTCTTCACCTTCACCCAGATCGGCTACCTGGTCGATTTCCGCCAAGGGGTGACCCGCGACCGGAGCCTGCTGAACTACATCCTGTTCGTCAGCTTCTTCCCGCACCTGATCGCCGGCCCGATCCTGCACAACGGCGAGATCATGCCGCAATTCGCCGAGCCCGGGGTCTGGCGGCTGCGCCGGGACAACCTCGCGGTCGGCGCCACGATTTTCGTCATCGGTCTGGCCAAGAAGTGCCTGCTCGCCGACCCGCTCTCCTCCGTCGCCGCCAGCGGCTTCGCCGACCCTGCCAGCCTCGGCCTGTTCGCCTCCTGGCACACGGCGTTGAGCTACTCGCTGCAGCTCTATTTCGACTTCTCCGGCTACTCGGACATGGCGATCGGGCTTGCGCGCCTGTTCAACATCCGCTTCCCGCTCAATTTCAACTCGCCCTACAAGGCCGGTTCGGTGATCGACTACTGGCAGCGCTGGCACATGACGCTGACCCGCTACATCACCCTCTACATCTACAGCCCCCTGGCCCTGTGGATGACCCGCAGGCGGGCCGCCTCGGGCAAAGGGGGTAGGGCGGCGCGACCTGGCGAGCCTCGGCGGCTTCACCTCCATGCTGCTGGTGCCCACCTTCTTCACCATGGCGCTGGCCGGGATCTGGCACGGTGCCGGCTCGCAGTTCCTGATCTTCGGCCTGCTGCACGCTGCCTATCTCAGCATCAATCACGCCTGGCGGATCTTCCGCCACAAGCGGGGCGTGAAGCCCGACCCGCACGCCCAACCCGCCCTCTGGGCAGTCGCCGTGACCTATCTCTCGGTGCTGGTCGGCGCGGTGTTCTTCCGGGCGAGCTCGACCGGCTCCGCGCTGACCCTGCTGGGCGGCATGCTGGGCCTGCACGGCAGCGGCGTGTCGCCGGAGTTCGTCGCCGCGTTCGCAGCCGGCGGCCAGACGCTGCGGACCCAGATGCTGTGGCCGCTCACCTATCTCGCCTGGCTGGCCGCGCTGTACGCGATCGTCTGGGGCCTGCCCAACACCCAGCAGATCATGCGCCGCACCGATCCGGCGCTCGGCAGGATCCTGCCGGCACGCTGGCCTGCGGTGGAATGGCGACCGAACTGGCACTGGGCGGTGGTTGGCGGCGCGACCGCCCTGGTTGCGATCCTGGCCATCGGAGGGACGAGTGAGTTTCTCTACTTCCAGTTCTGACCTGATCGAGCGCGACGCGCCCGCCGGGGCGAGAGGCGAGCGCAGCGGGTCGGAGTGCGGGCGCTACCTGCTGGTCGCCGGCCTCGTCCTGGTCCTCGGCTTCGCCGCGGCTTGGATCTGGTCGGCGCGCATGAAGCTCGCCTTCCTTGATCCGGAATACGCGGCCTGGACCGCCAAGCAGCAGCTCGTCGCAAGCTGCGACCTGGGCGACAACCTGGTGGTGGGCGATTCGCGCGCCGGGGCCGGCTTCCTGCCGGCCGCGCTGCCGGGGTCGGGTGCGAACATCGCCGTCGGCGGCGCCAAGCCGGTCGAGCTGTATTTCCTCCTGCACCGCGCCTTGTCCTGCCAGCGCCTGCCGCGCCGGATCCTGATGTCGATCGACGCCCGACATTTCGACAGCGTCGACACGTTCTGGACCCGCAGCGCCCGGTTCGGCACCTTCAGCACCGCCGACCTGCGGCTGGTGGGCGAGGTGGCGCGGCAGACGGGCGACCGGAGCCTGTTCGCCGCAGACGGCAGCCGCATTTTCCCAGCACCCGTGCGCGAATGGCTGTATGCGCACAGTTTTCCCACGCTGAACTTCGCCAGCATGCTGCGCGCCGGCATCGGGCTGCGCTGGTGGCGCAACGAACGCGAGGTGCGGCTCACGCTCGCGGCGCGCGGCCAGCATCTGTTCGGCGACGCGCCGGGCAACGACGATATCGCCGACGAGGGCAGGCTCGACCGGTTCAGCATCCTGCCGCTCGAGAAGGTGTTCTTCGAGCGCATGCTGCAGGACGCGCAGTCGCGCGGCGTGCCGGTTTATTTCGTCACCACACCCGTCAACCAGGCCACGGCGGCACACATGTCGCAGCATCTGGTCGACGGCTTCAGGGAGTTCCTGCGCGGGCTGCAGGACCGCTATAGCGGCTTCCATGTCCTGGTCGCGCCGGTCCCGGCGCTGCCCGACCGCTTCTTCGGCGACTACTTCAACCACCTCAACGCGGCCGGCGCGCGGCTGTTCACCACCACCGTCCGCGAGGCGCTGCAGCAGCGCTTGGGCGAGGCAGCCGCCGCCCGCTGAGCACTGCCTTCTGACATCCGCCCGCTGAACCAGGCGCCAGGCCGGGAGCTGCACCCTCGGCCGGCGTCTCGCCCGCGTCCGCCGCTTCGTCAGGAGACGGGCTCGCTCCGGCGCGCCAGCGCCGCCTGGGCCGCTGCGAGCCGGGCGATCGGCACCCGGAAGGGCGAGCAGGACACGTAGTCGAGCCCGGTCTCCTCGCAGAAGGTGATGGAGGCCGGGTCGCCGCCATGCTCGCCGCAGATGCCGAGCTTGATGCCGGGCCGCCGGCTGCGTCCGCCCTCGACGGCGATCTCGATCAACCGCCCCACGCCCTCGCGGTCGAGGGTAACGAACGGATCCTTCTCCACGATGCCCTTCTCCAGGTAGAACGGCAGGAACGAGCCGATATCGTCGCGCGAGAAGCCGAACACGGTCTGGGTGAGGTCGTTGGTGCCGAACGAGAAGAAATCTGCATGTTCGGCGACATCGGCCGCGGTGATCGCCGCGCGCGGCAGCTCGATCATCGTGCCGATCCGGTACTCGATCGTCACGCCCGGATGCTCGCCCAGCACTTCGCCCGCGACGCGCTCGACCTGTTCGCGCGTCAGCTTGAGCTCGCTCGCCATGCCGACCAGCGGGATCATGATCTCGGGCACCACCGCTTCGCCGGTTTCTCGCGTCACCGCGATCGCCGCCTCCAGGATCGCGCGCGCCTGCATGGCGTAGATCTCGGGGTAGGTGATGCCGAGCCGGCAGCCGCGATGGCCCAGCATCGGGTTGGACTCCGACAGCGCCGCATGCCGCTCGCGCAGCGCCTCGACCGGCTGGCCGAGCGCCTCGGCCACTTCGGCCAGTTCCGCTTCGCCATGCGGCAGGAACTCGTGCAGCGGCGGGTCGAGCAGGCGGATGGTGACCGGCAGGCCGCGCATGATGCGGAACAGCGAGACGAAATCGTCGCGCTGGAACGGCAGCAGGCCGTCCAGCGCCTCGCGTCGCGCCGCCTCGGTCGAGGCCATGATCATCCGGCGCACCGTGCCTATGCGCGCGGGGTCGAAGAACATGTGCTCGGTGCGGCACAGCCCGATGCCTTCGGCGCCGAAGCGGCGCGCGGTCTCGGCATCCTGCGGTGTCTCGGCGTTGGCCCGCACACGCAGCCGCCGCACTCCGTCGGCCCAGCCCATCAGGGTCGCGAAGTCGCCGGACAGCGACGGCTCGATGGTTGGCACCCGGCCCACGAAGACCTCGCCGGTCGAGCCGTCGAGCGTGATCCAGTCGCCCGCCTTCAGCGTCTTGCCACCGGCACTCATCGTCTGCGCCTTGTAGTCGACGCGGATGGCGCCGGCACCGGCGACGCAGACCCGTCCCATGCCGCGCGCCACGACGGCGGCGTGGCTGGTCATGCCGCCGCGGGTGGTCAGCACGCCGCGCGCGGCGTGCATGCCGTGCACGTCCTCGGGCGAGGTCTCGACACGCACCAGGATGACCGCCTCGCCGCGCGTCGCGCGCTGCTCGACCTCGTCGGCGGAGAACACGATCGCACCCGCGGCCGCACCGGGCGAGGCCGGCAGGCCGCGCGAGAACGTCTCGCGTCCGGCGGCCGGATCGAGCGTCGGGTGCAGCAGCTGGTCGAGCGAGGCGGGTGAGACGCGGCCCACCGCCTCCTCGCGCGTGATGCGGCCCTCATGGGCCATCTCGATGGCGATGCGCAGTGCCGCGGCCGCGGTGCGTTTGCCCGAGCGCGTCTGCAGCATGTAGAGCTTGTTCTGCTGGACGGTGAATTCGATGTCCTGCATGTCGCGGTAGTGGCGCTCGAGGATGTCGCGCACCCGGAGCAGTTCGCGATAGGCGTCGGGCAGGGCACGCTCCATCGGCAGCTCGCCGGCTTTGGCACGGGCCTCGGACATCGGTTGCGGCGTGCGGATGCCGGCCACAACGTCCTCGCCCTGCGCGTTGACCAGGTATTCGCCGTAGAAGATGTTCTCGCCGGTGGACGGATCGCGGGTGAAGCACACGCCGGTCGCGCAATCCTCGCCCATGTTGCCGAACACCATCGCCTGCACGTTGACCGCGGTGCCCCACGAGGCCGGGATGTCGTGCAGCCGGCGATAGGTGTTGGCGCGCGGGTTCATCCATGAGCCGAACACCGCGCCGATCGCGCCCCAGAGCTGGGTGCGCGGATCCTGCGGGAACGGCGCGTTCGTTTCGCGCTCGACCAGTCGCTTGTAGCGCGCGACCACGTCCTGCCAGATCTCGGCGCCCAGTGCTGTATCTTCCAGCAGCCCGGACTCGTGCTTGCAGTCCTCGATGATCTCCTCGAACTCGTGGTGCGGCACGCCGAGCACCACCGAGCCGTACATCTGGATGAAGCGGCGGTAGCTGTCCCAGGCGAAGCGCGGGTCGCCCGAGCTCCTGGCAAGGCCCTGCACGGTCTCGTCGTTGAGGCCGAGATTGAGCACGGTGTCCATCATGCCGGGCATCGACACGCGCGCACCGGACCGCACGGACACCAGCAGCGGGGCGTTCACGTCGCCGAAGCGCAGGCCGACGGAGTCCTCGATCCGGGCGAGCGCCGCGTCCACCTGTTCGGGAAGATCGGCGGGGTAGTTGCGGTCGTTGTCGTAATAGGCGGTGCAGACCTCGGTGGTGATGGTGAAGCCAGGCGGCACGGGCAGGCCGATCGCGGCCATCTCGGCCAGGTTGGCGCCCTTGCCGCCGAGCAGGTTGCGCATGCCGGCGCCGCCTTCCTTGTGACCACCGCCGAAGCTGTACACCCATCTGGTCATTGGCTGATCATCCTTGCAGGAAAGAGAGCGATCCTGAACAGGTCCGGGGAGCGGCCCCGCGCGGCCTTGGGCCGACGGGGACCGCTCCCGGGGTGGAGGCGGAAGTGCGTGCCCGCCGGGCGGCGTCGCCCGGCCGGCACGCTGGCTCAATGATGGAACTGTTCGGCCTCCGTCGAGCCTCCCATCGCCGTGGTCGACGACCTGCCGCCGCTCGCGATGCTGGCCACCGCATCGAAATAGCCGGTGCCCACCTCGCGCTGGTGCCGTGTCGCCGTATAGCCCTCGGCCTCGGCGGCGAACTCCGCCTGCTGCAGTTCGGAATAGGCGGCCATTCCGGTCTGCGCATAACCGCGGGCCAGCTTGAACATCGAGTAGTTCAGCGAATGGAAGCCGGCGAGGGTGACGAACTGGAACTTGTAGCCCATCTCGCCGATCGAGCGCTGGAAGCTCTCGATCTTCTCGGGCGACAGCTTGCGCCGCCAGTTGAACGACGGCGAGCAGTTGTAGGCCAGCATCTTGCCCGGGAACTCGCGGTGGATCGCGTCGGCGAACTGCGCGGCCTCCGTGAGGTTGGGCTCGGAGGTTTCCCACCAGAGCAGGTCGGCATAGGGCGCATAGGCCAGGCTGCGCGCGATCGCATACTCGACACCCATGCCCGGCTTGATGCGGAAGAAGCCCTCCGGCGTGCGCTCGCCGGACAGGAAGGGATGGTCGCGCTCATCGACATCGGAGGTGAGGAGCTGGGCCGCGTGGCTGTCGGTGCGGCACAGCAGCACGGTGGCCACCCCCTCGACGTCGGCGGCGAGACGGGCCGCGTTCAGGGTGCGGATATGCTGGCTGATCGGCACCAGCACCTTGCCGCCGAGATGGCCGCACTTCTTTTCGGAGGCGAGCTGGTCCTCGAAATGCACGCCCGACGCACCGGCCTCGATCATCGACTTCATCAGCTCGAAGGCATTGAGCGGACCGCCGAAACCGGCCTCGGCGTCGGCGATGATCGGCGCCATCCAGTCGCAATCGACGCTGCCCTCGAGGGTTGCGATCTGGTCGGCGCGGCGCAGCGCGTTGTTGATCCGGCGCACCACCATCGGCACCGAGTTGGCCGGGTAGAGCGACTGGTCGGGATACATCTCGCCGGCGAGGTTGGCGTCGGCCGCGACCTGCCAGCCGGACAGGTAGATCGCCTTCAACCCGGCCTTGACTTGCTGCATCGCCTGGTTGCCGGTGAGCGCGCCGAGCGTGTTGACGTAGGGCTCGGTCTTCAGCAGATGCCAGAGCCGCTTGGCGCCCTCCTCGGCGAGGGTGTGGCGCACCCGGAACGAGCCTGCCAGCCGCGCGACATCGGCCTCGCTGTAGTCGCGGCGGATGCCATCGAAACGATCCGGATCCTGGAGGCGCATCTGGTCTCTCCTGCTGAAGGTGTGGACCATCATAGGCGCCCGGCCTGGGCGCGCTCAGGGGTTCGGCATGGCGGGGCGGTAAAGCTGTAAGGCCGGCGACAGCGACTCGACGCGTTTTGTAAATAGTGTAAAGTGTGATCATGGCGCATCCTCCGATAGGCCGCGCGGTGCGACGACTGCGTCAGGAGCGCAAGCTGACCCAGGCCTCGCTCGCCCTGCGCCTGGGGATCTCGCCGAGCTATCTCAACCTCATCGAGCACGACCAGCGCCCGGTCACCGCCTCGCTGCTGATCAAGCTCGGCCGCACGCTGGACGTGGATCTCGAGGCGCTCAGCGGATCGGAGGAGCGCAGCCTCGTGACCCAGCTGCGCGAGGCGCTGAGCGATCCGCAGCTCGGCGGCGAGCCGGTCGGCGACGACGCGCTGCTGGCCATCGCGGCCCATCCCGCCGCGGCCCGCGCAGTGCTGGGCATGTCGCGCGCGCTGGCCGCGGCGCGCGAAGGGGAGGGGAGCATCCTGCTGCCCTCGGGGCGGCGCCTGCGGTTGCCGCACGACGAGGCGCGCGCATTGTTCGCCGAGCACGGCAATCATTTCCCCGCCCTCGAGCAGGCGGCCGAGGCGGTGCGCGGCCTGCTCGCCGGCGGCAACGGACCTCAGGGGCCGCACGCCCAGATCGCCCAGGCCGAGATCAACCATGCGATCGCCCAGCGCCTGCGCGGAACGCACGGCCTGGTGGTCCGCGTCGTGCCGATGCCGGACGCGAGCCGCTCCTATGATCCGCAGGCGCGCCTGCTGCTGCTGTCCGATCTGCTGCCGCGCGAATCCCGCGGCTTCCACATGGGCTTCCAGCTCATGCGGCTGGAAGCGGCGGCCGCGGTGGACCAGCTCCTGGCCTCCACCCAGCCCTCATCGCTGGAAGCTGCCTCGCTGATCCGCATCGGTCTGCTCAACTATGCCGCCGCCGCCCTGCTCATGCCCTACGCCGGCTTCCTGCACGAGGCCGTGGCGCTGCGCTACGACGTCGACCTGCTGGCCGCGCGCTTCGCCGTGTCGTGGGAACAGGCGGCCCAGCGCCTGTCGACCCTGCAGCGGCCCGGGGCACGCGGCGTGCCGTTCTTCTTCCTGCGCATGGACGCCGCCGGCAACATCACCAAGGCCTTCGCCGGCGGCGGCTTCCCGCTCGCCCAGACCAACCAGTCCTGCCCGGTGTGGGTCGCCAACACCGCCTTCTCCAACGCCGCCGGGGTCAACGTGCAGATCGGCGAGTTCGCCTCCGGCGCGCGCTTCCTGTGCTTCGCGCGCGTTCTCGCCGCGCGCTCGACCGGCTGGGGCGAGGTGACGCCGCGGCACGTCATCGCACTCGGCTGCGACGTCCAGCACGCGCCGGACATCGTCTATGCCGACGGCATCGACATCGCGCATGCCGCGACCCCGATCGGCACCGCCTGCCGCCTGTGCGACTGGACCGAGTGCCGCAGCCGCGCCTTTCCGCCGCTCGGCCACCGCCTGCCGCTCGCCGAGGCAGGCAGCTTCTGACAGCCCTGCGCCGACGACTTCCGGCGCGCTTCAGCCGTGCAGCAGGCAGACCAGGGTGAACAAACGCCGGGCGGTGGCGAGATCGAGCCGCACCTGGCCTGCGAGCAGGCTGATCATCAGCCCGGCCCCCTCGTCGTGCAGCGCCCGCCGGCCCATGTCGATGGCCTGCATGCGCGCACTCTCCCGCCCCGCCGCGGCGTTGTCGAACGCGTCGAGCAGGAAGCGGTAGTCCTTGATGATCGCCCGGAAGCGGCTGAGCGGCAGGCCGTGGCGGCACAGCGGGCGGTGCGCCTCGTCGCGTATGTCGAGCACGATCCGGCCACCGCGGACCGACAGGTAGAGCACGAACGGCCCCGTCTGCCCGCGCGGCGAGAACACGCTGTCGCGCCGCAGATCCACCGAGGCCTGCTCGCGATCGTGGTGGGCGAGGTCGCGCGGCAAGATCCCGACATCGAGCCGCCGGTCGGGGTTTTCGTCGAGCACGACGGCGGTGATCACCTGCCGGTCAGCAGGTCCCGCCCAGTCGCCCGAAGCTCTCTCATCCCGTGCCGCGCCCATCGGCGCATCCTATTGCGTACCAGCGCCGGCTCGCCAGATGCCGTTGCCCTTCCCGTCGAGGCCCTGGCTCCTGGACAGAGTGCCGGCGGGGTTCGGCTCAATGAACACCGGTGCACGAATGTCACGTTTTGTAGAAGTCTGGCCCGTGGGGACGGAAAGTCTCTAGCCTGCCGGCCGGTCCCGCCGATAGGGTCTCGGCCGCTAGCGCCAGCGGGTGACATGAAGACTAATCCTAATGCCTATGTTGCTTTGCGGTGTTGCCAAAGGGTAAGTCTGACAGGCGGATCTTGAAGAAGAGGTCAGGATGTTTGCAGAGTGGTTCCGAGCGGCCTTCATGCCGCACCGACTGCCCGCCGCATCAATCAAGCCGCCGCCACCCGACGTCGGCCTGGCTTGCATCTGCTGATCGGCCACTAATTTGATCGGCCACGAGTACCGGAAGCTGTCCGGTTGATTTCCGTCGGTCGCTGACGATCGGCTCTCCGGCTGGCAGCCAGTCGGGCCGCCTGAAAGGCGCCGAGTGTCTCCTGGCGGCTATGTCCGTTCCTATAGGATCACCCCATGTCGAACAGCCTGCAGACCGGCGCGCTGCGTCTGCCCGTCCTTGCGGCCGACCTTGATCCGGCCCGGCTCATCCGCTCGTGCCTGCGGGTCGCCATCCGCCAGGTCCTGCAGCACGGTCCGGCCAGGCTCGACGCCGCCGCGCGTGCGGTCTGGAAATACCGCCACACGTTCGGCCGCTATCCGCGACTGCTCGCGCCGCAGACCTTCAACGAGAAGGTGCAGTTCCGCAAGATCTTCGATTTCCGCCGCGATTTCTCGATCTGGGTCGACAAGGTGGCGGTGCGCGACTGGGTCGCCGCGCGCTCGTCAGGCGGAGTGCTGCCGCGCCTGCATCACGTGACCGCCGATCCACGCGACATCCCCTTCGACAGCCTGCCGGATCGTTTCGTGGTCAAGGCGTCGCACGGCAGCGGCTGGGTCCATGTCGTGCGCGACAAAGCCGCACTCGACCGCGCCGCCCTGATCGCCGAATGCGAGGCGTGGCTGGCCCGCAGCTATTTCGAGGTCAACCACGAGATCGTCTACCGCAAGGTGCCGCGCCGCATCATCGTCGAGGAATTCCTCGACAACGGCGCGGGCGAGCCGGCCGAGGACTACAAGTTCTATGTCTTCGACGGGGAGGTGCGCTTCATCCAGATCGATCTGGCCCGCTTCGGCCGGCACAGGCGCAGCCTCTATGACCGCGACTGGCATCTGCTGCCGGTCGGGCTGAGCGTCGAGCGTCACGATGCGGCTGTCGAACCCCCCGCCCAGCTCGGGCGCATGATCCGCCTCGCCGAACAGCTCGGTGCCGGCTACGATTTCGTGCGGGTCGATCTCTACCAGAGCGGCGGGCAGGTCTTCTTCGGCGAGCTGACCCCGATCTCCGGCAACGGCTTCAACAAGTTCGACCCGCCGCAGTTCGACGCCGAGCTCGGCGCGTGCTGGACCCTGCGCCGCTGGCCGCTGCTGCGCCGCCCCCGCCCACTCCTGCCGGCACGGTGCGGCACGGCGGCGCCGGCACCCGGCTGAGCGGCTGCCGGACCCGGATCAGCCGCGCCCGCGACGCGAAACAACGCTGCCCGCCTGCGGGTGCAGGCGCAGGGCGTAGAGCGAGACGAGCGCCATGGCGGCGGCGATGGCGACCAGGGCGAGGTCGAAGGGCGCAGGTCCGCCCCGCGCGCCCAGCCCGGGCAGCAGGCGGGCGAGGCGCAGACTGGACGCGCCGATCGCGATGCCGAAACCGAGGCTGAGCTGGAAGGCGACGCTGAACAGCGCGTTGGCACCTTCCATCGCCGGCTGCGGCACCTCGGCGAAGGCCAGCGTGTTGAGTGCCGTGAACTGGAGCGAGCGCGAGGCGCCGCTCGCCACCAGCAGGCAGGCGGTCAAGGGGGCGACCTGCAGCCTCGGCAGCAGCGCGCAGGCCAGCATCGTCGCCGCCTGCAGCAGGCCGTTCACCACGATCACGCGGCGGAAGCCGAACCGCCGCAGGATGGGCGTGGTGAGCGGCTTGATGCCGATATTGCCGGCAAACAGGGCGAGCAGCAGCAGGCCCGCACGCGTGGCATTCATGCCGTAGCCGAGCTCGAACATCAGCGGCAGCAGGAACGGCATGGTGCTGATCAGCATGCGCATGACCGAGCCCGCGTAGACCACCAGGCGGAACGAGGCGACGGAAAGCCCGTCGAGCGAGACGAGCGGTTGCGCCGCGCGCCGCAGATGGCGCGGCAGCCAGGCGAGGGTTGTGGCGAGCACCAGCGCGAGCAGGGCGGTGCGCGGCCGCAGCGAGCCTGCCGCGCCCAGGTCGTCGAGCAGCAGGCTGGCCGAAAGGCAGGCAAGTGCCGCCAGCGCGAAACCCGTGGCGTCGAAGCGAGCGGGCGCGCGATCCGCGCCGGCCGGGGTCCAGCGCAGCGAGGCCAGGCAGCCGGCCAGCCCCAGCGGTATGTTGAGGAAGAAGATCGCCCGCCAGCTGAGGTGATCGGCAAGGAACCCGCCCAGCGGCGGGGCAATGACCGGTGCGACCAGTCCCGGCCAGGTGAGAACGGCGATGGCACCCATCAGGTGGTGCTTGGGCGTCTCGCGCAGCACGCAGAGCCGTCCAACCGGCACCATCATCGCCCCGCCGACCCCCTGCAGGATGCGGAACGCGACGAACCCCCCGACCGACCCGGCCAACCCGCACAAGGCCGAGGCAAGCGTGAACAGGGCGATGGCCAGGCTGAACACCGCCCGCGCGCCGAACCGGCGCGCCGCCCAGCTGCTCGGCAGGATGCAGACCGCCACCGTCATGAGGTAGGCCGACATGCCGATGTTGAGGGCCACAGCACTCGTGTGCAGCGAGCGCGCCATGTGCGGCAGTGCCGTGGCGATGATCGAGCCGTCGAGGAACTCCATGAAATAGGCGCAGGCGACCAGCACGGCGAGCGGGCTCGGCCGGTAGCGCCCGGCCAGCGCACGGGCGGCGTGTGCCGCGTCCTCGCCCTGGCGGTGGCTGGTCATCGGGGGGGACTCGTCATCCGTTCGGGGCTCCATCCGGTCGGGCAGCGCGGCGCCACCTTGCTGCCGCCGCTGCAGCATTGAAGCTCTGGCCAGCGAGCGGCGAGCGTGCAACCCTGGAACGCGGGAATTTGTCTGACGCGGAGGCCCGTCGCGCGACGCGGGTGGTGGGCAGGACCCGGACGGGGAGGTGCTGCGATGATGGATGACGTCGGCAGCGCCCCCGGGGTCGCGGCCCGCGCGGATGCGGACCGGCTCGTCGAGGAGCTGCGCGAGGCGGTGCGCGCGCGCGACGAGTTCGTCGCCATCGCCGCCCATGAGCTGCGCAACCCGATGACCCCGCTGCTGATGCAGGTGGGCCTGCTGCTGCTGGCGGTGCGCAATCCCGAGCGCTGCCGGCCCGACATCCTGGTGCCACGCGTCGAGCTGCTGGAGCTGGCGGTCCAGGACTTCCTGCGCCGCGCCTCGAGCCTGCTCGACGTGTCGCGGATCAACAGCGGCAACCTGCGCGTCGAGCGGGAGGCGGTGGCGCTCGACGCGGTGGTCGGGCGCGTGCTGGACCGCGTGGCGCCGGCGGCCCAGCGTGCACGCTCGGAGCTGCAGACCGCCATCGCGGCGCCGGTGACGGTGCTGGCCGATCCGCTGGCCGCCGAGCAGGTGGTCGAGAACCTGCTGAGCAACGCGATCAAGTTCGGTGCCGGCAGGCCGGTCGGCGTGTCGCTCGGGCGAAGCGGTCCGGTGGCGGCACTCGCCATCAGCGACCAGGGCATCGGCATCTCGGCCGAGGACCAGGCGCGCATCTTCGAACGCTTCGAGCGCGCGGTGACGCAGCGCGAGCATGGCGGCTTCGGCATCGGCTTGTGGCTGGCCAACCGGCTGGTGCGGGCGATGGACGGCGAGATCGCGGTCAGCAGCGAGCCCGGGCGGGGGACCACCTTCATCGTCAGCCTGCCGCTCTGCCCGCCGCGGGACGGTCGCGGCCCGGGGGGAGACACCGACGGGATGGGCGAGCCGCCATGAGCCAGCCTGCCACCATCGAGCGGGTGCCGACCGGCGTGGCCGGCCTCGATGCCGTGCTGCGCGGCGGCTTCACCCGCGGCGGGATCCATGTCCTGCAAGGGCTGCCCGGGGCGGGAAAGACGACGCTGGGCAACCAGATCTGCTTCCATCATGCCGCCGGCGGCGGCCGGGCGCTCTACGTCACGCTGCTCGCCGAAAGCCATGCGCGCATGCTGCTTCATCTCGGCACGCTGCGCTTCTTCGACCGCTCGCAACTGCTCGACCGCATCACCTATATCAGCGCGATCGGCGCCCTGGAGTCGGACGGCCTGCCCGGTCTGGTGCAGCTTCTGCGGCGCGAGGTCACGGCGCAGAACGCGGAGATCATGATCCTCGACGGGCTCGTCGCCGCCGAGGACCGCGCCGGCTCGGACAGCGTGTTCAAGCGTTTCATCCAGGATCTGCAGACCCAGGCCGGGCTGCACGGCTGCACGGTCTTCCTGCTCACCACCGCCCGGGGCAGGGCGGTGCCGCCGGAATACACCATGGTCGACGGCATCCTCGAGCTCGGCCAGACGGTCCACCAGTCCCGTGCCGAGCGCACCCTCGCGGTGGGCAAGCTGCGCGGCAGCGACTATCTCGCCGGGCGCCACGCCTTCGAGATCACCCAGGACGGGCTCGTGGTGTATCCGCGTCTCGAGGCGGCCTTCCATCGGCCGAGCCGTCCGGATCCGGCCGCGACCGGGCGCCTGTCCTGCGGTGTCGCCGAACTCGACACGGCACTCGGCGGCGGGTTGCTTGCCACGTCGATGACCGGCGTGTTCGGGCCTTCGGGTGCCGGCAAGACCACGCTGGGGCTGCATTTCCTGGCAGGCTCGAGCACAGGCGAGCCCGGGCTGTTGTTCGGCTGTTTCGAGAGCCCGCCGCGCGTGCTGCAGCAGGGCGCCGCGCTCGGACTGCCGCTCGAGCAGCTCGTGGCGGACAGCGCGCTGGATCTCATCTGGGCGCCGCAGGGCGAGAACCTGCAGGACGCGCTCGCCCACAAGCTGCTCGACGCCGTCGAGCGGCGGGGCGTGAAGCGGCTGTTCATCGACGGCCTGGCCGGATTCATCGAGAGCGCCTTCGAGGACGGGCGCACCAGCCGCTTCTTTTCCGTGCTGAACAACGAGCTTCGCGCGCGCGGCGTCACCGGCCTGTGCACCATCGAGACCCGCGACATCCTGGCCTCGAGCCCGCTTATGCCGGTCGACGGCATCTCGGGGATCATGGAAAACCTGATCGGCCTGCGCTTCGTCGAGCACGACGCGGCACTCCACAGGGTGCTGAGCATCGTCAAGGTGCGCGGCCAGCCGTTCGATCCCCGCCTGCGCGCCTTCGCGATCGTCCCCGGCCGGGGCCTCGCCTTCGTGCCGCCAGTCTCTCCGGTGACACAGGCCCCGCTGGCGACACACGCCCCTCCGGTGACACAGGCGCCCGTGGGTCCCGCGGGCGCCGTGGCCGGCCTGCCGGCGGCCGGGCGGGAGGATCTATGAGCCATGGCGACCATCCTGGTCGTGGATGACGAGCCGCTGATCGCCATGGCCCTGGAAGCGGCCCTGGAGGATGCCGGCCACGTCGTGCTCACCGCCTCGAACGGCCGGCAGGCGCTGGACCGGCTCGCCGAGCCGCCGCGGCCGGACCTGATCCTGCTCGACCTGATGATGCCGGTGATGAACGGCATCGCCATGCTGGCGGCGATGGGCGAGGCACCGGATCTGCTCGACCTGCCGGTGATCGTGCTCAGCTCGCTGCCCGAGGAGATGCTGGCCGCACGTGCCCGTCCGGTCGCGGGCTTCCTGCGCAAGCCCTACACCGCAGACGAGATCCTGCGTCTGGTCGACCGGGTGCTCGCCCGGGCCGCCTGACCGGCAGGCGTCATGCGCCGGGCCCGTTCAGAGCAGCGCGATCAGCGCGAACAGGCGGCGCGCAGTGCTGACGTCGAGTTCGGCCTTGCCGCGCAGCCTGTCGATGACCAGCCGCGCGCCTTCGTCGTGCAGGCCGCGCCGCCCCATGTCGATGGTCTGGAGCTGGGTCGCGTTGTGGCCGCCGAGTGCCGTCTCGTAGGCGTCGATCAGCAGCCGGTATTCGCTGATGATCCGCCGCAAGGGCCGCAGCGACAGCACCAGCAGCCGCAGCGGACGATCCTCGCGGTCGCGCACATCGAACTGCAGCCTGCCCTCGTGCATGGACAGGTGCAGGATATAGGGCCCCGGCTGGCCCGGCAGGGCGAACAGGCTGCCCTCCTGCCCGATGTCCGAGGCCGCCTGGCGCTGGTCGTCATGGTGGGGCGGCAGGCAGGCGGATCCGCCGGCGGTCAGCACCACGTCGATCAGCGTGTCCGTCCTGCCCGCTGTCATGGCCGGATTCCTTTCCGCCCCGTCGGGCGCCCGGGTTGACAAGCTCCGAAGCCCGGACCGACCTTCTCGCCGACCGGGGCGGAGCACAAGCGGCCGGCGCGCAGGAGGGGGACCGGGCATGTCGCGACACGGGCAGTCAGGGGGCGCGCAGTTCCGTGCGGGTGCGGGCGGCCGGCGGGACAGGGCGGTCTGATGGCGCGCAAGCTGTTCCCCGACGGACCCGCGGCACTGGACGGTCTGCTGCATGACGGCATGACGATCGCCGCCGGCGGGTTCGGCCTGTGCGGCATTCCCGAGACGCTGATCGACGCGATCGAGGCGAGCGGCGTGCGCGGCCTGACCGTCTACTCGAACAATGCCGGCATCGACGGCTTCGGCCTCGGCCGCCTGCTGCGCGGCCGGCAGGTCCGCAAGATGGTCAGCTCCTATGTCGGCGAGAACAAGGAGTTCGAGCGGCAATATCTCGCAGGCGAGCTGGAGATCGAGTTCTGTCCGCAGGGCACGCTGGCCGAGCGCATGCGCGCCGGGGGTGCCGGCATCGCCGGGTTCTTCACCCGCACCGGCGTCGGCACCTCGCTGGCCGAAGGCAAGGAGACGCGCGAGTTCGCCGACGGCACCTATGTGCTGGAGACGGGGCTGGTCGCCGACCTCGCCATCGTCAAGGCTTGGAAGGGCGACGGCTACGGCAACCTGGTGTTCCGCAAGGCGGCGCGCAACTTCAACCCCGTCGCCGCCACCTGCGGTCGCGTCACGGTGGCGGAGGTGGAGCACCTGGTCGAGACAGGCGAGATCGACCCGGACGCGGTGCACACGCCGGGCGTGTTCGTGCAGCGCCTGGTGGTGGCCAGCCACAACGAGAAACGGATCGAGCAGCGCACGGTCCGCGCCACGACAAGCGGCGGGGAACGCTGAGATGGGCTGGACGCGCGACGAGATGGCAGCGCTCGCGGCACGCGAGCTGCGCGACGGCTACGTGGTCAATCTCGGCATCGGCATCCCGACCCTGGTCGCCAACCACGTGCCGGCGGGCATCGACATCACGCTGCAGTCGGAGAACGGCATGCTCGGGCTGGGGCCGTTCCCGCGCGAGGACGAGGTCGACGCCGACATCATCAATGCCGGCAAGCAGACCATCACCGAGCTCGACCGGACGAGCTATTTCTCCTCGTCGGACAGTTTCGCGATGATCCGCGGCGGCCATGTCGATCTGTCCGTGCTCGGGGCGATGGAGGTGGCGGAGAACGGCGACCTGGCGAACTGGATGGTGCCCGGCAAGATGGTCAAGGGACCGGGCGGGGCCATGGACCTCGTCGCGGGCGTCCGGCAGGTGATCGTGCTGATGGACCATGTCGCCAAGGATGGCAGCGCCAAGTTCCGCCGCGCCTGCACGCTGCCGCTCACCGGCTCGCACGTGGTCGACATGCTGATCACCAACCTCGCCGTCTTCCGCCGCGACGACCGCGCCGCCCCCTTCCGGCTGGTCAGCCTCGCCCCCGGCGTGGATCGCGAGGCGGTGTGTGCCGCCACCGAGGCCAGCTACCTCGACTGACCCCGCCCGGACGTGCCGGCCCTGATCGGGCCGGCCTGGAGTTGGAGCCGGATCCGGGTGGCGCTGGCCTTGCCGCGGCTCTTGTTGCATAGATCCCCGCCATGACGATCCCGGCCAACACCCACGGGGACCCGCGATGCGCGTGACCGTCCAGGCCCTGCGCCGCATGAAGCTGGCCGGCGAGCGGGTCGCCATGCTCACCGCCTACGATTATCCCTCCGCCCAGCTCGCCGAACGGGCCGGCGTGCCGCTGCTGCTGGTCGGCGATTCGCTCGGCATGGTGGTGCACGGCTTCGAGACCACGCTCCCCGTCACGCTGGACGACATCGTGCGCCATGCCGCCGGCGTGGTGCGCGCCACCAGCCGCGCGCTGGTGGTGGGCGACCTGCCGTTCCTCACCTACGGCGACGAGGTCTCCGCCGTCGCCGCCGCCCGGCGGCTGATGCAGGAGGCCGGCGTGCAGGTGGTCAAGCTCGAAGGCGGCGAGGCGGTGCTGCCCGTCGTGCGCCGCCTGACCGGGCTCGGCGTGCCGGTCATGGGCCATCTCGGCCTGACCCCGCAGGCCCAGTACCAGCTCGGCCTGCGCGTCCAGGCCAGGCAGGCCGCGGAGGCGCGCCGCCTGATCCTCGACGCGCTGGCCCTCGAGGCAGCCGGTGCCTGCGCGGTGGTGCTCGAGCTGGTGCCGGCGCCGCTCGCCGAGGCGGTCAGCCGGCGGCTGCAGATCCCCACCATCGGCATCGGCGCGGGTGCTGGCTGCGACGGCCAGGTGCAGGTCTGGCACGACCTGCTCGGCCTGTCCGGCGACAAGTCGCCGCGCCACGCGAAGCGCTACGCCGAGCTCGCGCCGCTGATCGAGGCGGCGATCGCTGCCTATGTCGCCGACGTGTCGAGCGGCGCGTTCCCGACCGGGGCGCAGAGTGCGACGATGGACGAGGCGGAGCTCGCGCGCGCACTCGACGGGGTCGATGCTCCCGGCGGGCGCGACTCGTAGGGCGCGGGCGCATGCAGGTCATCTCCACCATCGACGGATTCCGCGCCGCCCGGGCCGGCTTCGGGCAGCTCGGCCTGGTGCCGACCATGGGCTTCCTGCACGAGGGTCATCTCAGCCTGGTGCGGCGGGCGCGCGGCGAGTGCGGGGCGGCCGCTGCCAGCATCTTTGTCAATCCGACCCAGTTCGCCCCGACCGAGGATCTCGCGCGCTACCCGCGCGACGTCGAACGCGACCTCGCCCTGCTGCGCGAGGCGGGCACCGACCTGGTGTTCGCGCCCGACGTGGCCGAGATGTATCCGTCAGGCTTCGCGACACGCATCGAAGTGGGCGCGATCGGCGAGCGGCTGGAAGGGGCGATCCGCCCGGGCCACTTCTCCGCCGTCGCCACCGTGGTCTGCAAGCTGCTCGGCATCACCCGCCCCGAGCGGGCCTATTTCGGCCAGAAGGACGCGCAGCAGAGCGTGGTGGTGCGCCGCGTGGTGCGCGACCTCGACCTGCCGGTGGAGATCGTGGTGGCACCCACCGTGCGCGAAGCCGACGGGCTCGCCCTGTCGAGCCGCAATGTCTATCTCGACCCAGCGCAGCGTGCCGCAGCACCCGCACTCTACCGCGCCCTGTGCGCCGCCGCCGGCCTGGCGCGCGACGGCGAGCGGCGCGCCCGCGTGCTCACGGCGGCGGTGCGCGACGCGGTCGCAGCCGTGCCAGGCTTCACCCTCGACTACGCGAGCCTGGTCGATGCCGGCAGCTTCGCCGACCGCGACACGCTCGCTGGCGCGCCTGCCTTCCTGGTGGTGGCGGTGCGCGCCGGCGCTACCCGCCTGCTCGACAACCTCCTGCTCGACGAACGCGAACTGCCGCCAGGCTGACACGGTCTCCTGGCGCCGCGGCCGCGTGTCGGCGGCCGGCCTGCGCCGCTTCTATGCGTCCTGCAGTCCGGCGAGGTCGATCACCGCCGCCGCGGTTTCCTCGATCGAACGGCGCGTGACGTCGATCACCGGCCAGCCATGTTCGAGGCACAGGCGCCGCGCCCAGACGATCTCGTTGCGCACCGCTTCGGGATCGACATAGGCCGAGTGATCGAGCCGGGCCGCAGCGGCATCGCCACCGGGGGAGGCGGCGCTCAGCCTGTGTCGGCGTATGTCGATCAGCGCCCGCGGCTCGAGGGTCAGGCCGACCACCGGCCGCTTCACCTCGAGCAGTTCGTACGGCAAGGGGAGGTCGCGCACCAGCGGCACGTTCGCCGCCTTCACCCCGCGATTGGCGAGATAGAACGAGGTGGGCGTCTTGGAGGCGCGCGACACGCCGACCAGTACCACGTCGGCCTCGCTCAGCCCTGCGGTGGCCTGGCCGTCATCGTGGGCCAGCACGTAGTGCATGGCATCGATCCGCCGGAAATACTCGTCGTCGAGCACGTACTGCATGCCCGGCCGTCCCTGCATCTGCTCGCCGAGCCGTTCCTGCAGCAGCGACAGCACCGGATCGAGCACATGGACGACGGGGATGCTCATGCGTCCGCTCGCATCGTCGAGCATCGAGCGCAGCGTCCGGTCGACCATGGAGGACAGTACCGGGCCGGGATCGGCCGCAATGCCTTCCAGCACCCGGTTGAGCTGCGCGCGGGTGCGGACCAGGTTCCAGTGATGATAGACGACATGGGTGTGCTCGAACTGCGCCACCGTCGCGCGGGCCACCGAGTGCAGCGTGTCGCCGGTCGCATCCGACACCAGGTGCAGGCTGATGAAATGCTTGTCCATCCCGGCCGACCCCGAGCGCTGCCGGAACGGAGCAGAGCATGAACCGACGTTGGCCGGAAGCTCATCGCACCGAGAAGAAGGATTCTTCTTTTTCTGAAGAAAAAGAAGCAAAAGGCTTTGTTCCGTTGAGCCCGGGAAGGTGGCACCCACGGGCTTCAAACGGATGGAAGTTCTTTGGTTCTTTCTTTCAAGAAAGAACAGCTCCTCCCCTCACCAGCCTGCGCCGCGGCGGCGACCGGCATCCTGTCCCAGCCCGAGGAAAAGGGCGGCGAGGCAGGCCGGCAGCAGCAGCAGGGCTATGGTGATCCCGCCCAAGGCTGCCGAGAGCCCCCAGGCGAGAGCGGCCAGCAGCCAGTGCCGCCCGAATGCCGGGCGGCGCAGGACGAGCAGCAGGCCGGCCAGGCAGGGCAGGCCGGGCAGCAGCGTGCCTAGCACCAGCGGGCGGAGGAGCAGGTCCAGCGACTGGTAGGGCGGCAGGCCCCCGGCCTGCGGCAGCAGGTAGGTTTCGAGGCGGTCGAGCAGCCAGGCGAGCAACTCCATGAACCCCTTGGCCGTCGTATCGAACAGCACCATCAGAAGGGCAAGCAGCAGCGGCGTGAGCAGGATGCCGAGTGTCAGCAGCGCGCAGCACCAGGCAACGGAGGCGGCCACGATAGACGTGATCGTCTGTCTGAAGGGTGGCGGACGCGCGGACGGCAAGCGGCGTTATCCTGTGCAGACCGGCACCGCGCGCGGTGCGGCGTGAGCCTGGTGTCGCAGGCGCTCGCAACTCCGACAAGCGCAACCCACGTGCCGGCAACCGGGCGGCAGGAGAAACACCATGAGCAGCACGCGTAGCGAGTCCGACAGCATGGGCCGGATCGAGGTTCCCGCCGATCGGCTCTGGGGCGCGCAGACGCAGCGCTCGCTGGAGCATTTCAGCATCGGCCGCGAGCGTATGCCGCCCGAGCTGGTCAAGGCCTACGCCGTGCTGAAGAAGGCGGCGGCGATCGCCAACCATGGCTGCGGCGTACTGGCGGAGGATCTGCGCGATCTCATCGTGCAGGCCTGCGACGAGATCCTCGACGGCCGGCACGATGCGATGTTCCCGCTGCATGTGTGGATGACCGGCAGCGGCACGCAGTTCAACATGAACGTCAACGAGGTGATTTCCAACCGCTGCTGCCAGCTGGCCGGCACGGCGCTGGGCAGCAAGCGGCCCGTGCACCCGAACGATCACGTGAACCGCTCGCAATCCTCCAACGACACGTTCCCCACCGCCATGTCGATGGCGGCCTCGCTCGCCGTCTCGGGCCGGGTGCTGCCGGCGCTGCGCGGGCTCGCGGCCAGCCTGCACCGCAAGGCGGACGATTGGTGCGACATCGTCAAGATCGGGCGGACGCATCTGCAGGATGCGACACCATTGACGTTGGGCCAGGAGATGTCAGGCTTCGCCGCCATGCTCGACGAGAACGCGGTCCGCCTGCAGCAGGCCCAGGCCGACTGCCTCAAGCTCGCCCTCGGCGGCACGGCGGTCGGCACCGGGATCAACGCGCCGCCCGGTTTCGCCGCGTCGGCGATCGCCGGCATAGCACGGCTCACCGGCCTCGATTTCACACCCGCGCCGAACCGTTTCGCAGCGCAAGGCGCACATGACGCGCTGGTGCAATTGTCGGGCAGCATGCGAACGCTGGCCGGCTCGCTCTACAAGATCGCCAACGACATACGCTTCCTCTCCTGCGGCCCGCGCGCCGGCATCGCCGAGCTGCGACTGCCCGAGAACGAGCCCGGCTCGTCCATCATGCCGGGCAAGGTCAATCCGACCCAGGTCGAGGCATTGACCATGGTCGCCGTGCAGGTGATGGCCAACGACGTGGCGGTGGGGTTCGGCGGCGCGGGCGGCATGCTGGAGATGAACGTCTACAAGCCGCTGATCATCCACAACGTCATCCAGTCGGCCAATCTGCTGTCCGATTCGATGGCCAATTTCCGCCACTACCTGGTCGACGGCATGGAGCCCGACCGCAAGCGCATCGCCGGCTATCTCGAAAGCTCGCTGATGCTGGTCACCGCACTCGCGCCGGTGATCGGCTACGACCGCGCCTCCGAGATTGCCCACCACGCCATGGAGCACGACCTCACCTTGCGGGAGGCGGCGTTGCAGCTCGGCCATGTCGACGAGCAGACCTATGACCGGGTGATCGACCCCAAGCGGATGGTCGGCTGATGCGCGGCCGGGGGCAGGAGCGACGGGGGCGGCGGCGCGGCCGCCGCGCCGCGCTGCTGGCCGCGCTGCCGCTGCTGCTCCTGCTGCCGGCGGCGGCTCCCGTCTCGTTCGAGCAGGCGGTGAACCAGGCATGGCGCCGGTCGCCCGATCTCGCCAGCCTGGACGCACGCCGCCGGACGGCGCTGGCCCGCATGGACGCCGCGCGCTCGCTGTTCCCGGGTGCGCCGACGCTGACCGGGACCTATTTCGATGACCATTTCATCGGCAGCAACGAAGGCTACACCACCTACCAGGCCGAACTGTCCACGCCCGTCTGGCTGCCGGGCGAAGGGACCGCCAACGAGACCGTCGCCGCCGACGACGCGCGCGGCCTCGCCGCCGAACGCGGCGGGCTGCGCCTGGCCGTGGCGGCCCAGGTGTTGTCGGCCACCGCCGAGGCGCGCTTCTCGCAGCGCCAGCTGCTCCTCGCCCGCGCCCGGCGCGATGCGGCCGCCCGCCTGGCCGCTGCCATGACGCGCGCGGTGCACACGGGCGAACTCGCCCGCATCGATGCCGACGCCGCCCGCGCAGAGCGCGACAGCGCTGAACTCGCCTGCAATGCCGCCGAGGCGCGGCTGCTCAACGCCATCGCCACGCTCCGCTCGCTCACCGGGCTGTCCGACATCCCGCGCCTGCCCGACGCGTCACTTGCGCAACTCGCCGCCGTCTCCTCCCGCCCCGGCGGCCCCGCCTCCGACGTGTCGGGCGCGGCGGAGGATGATCCCCGCCTTGAGGCAGCCCGCCGGCGGCTGCAATCGGCACGCGAGACGCTCCACCTGGTGCGGATCACGCCGATCGACGACCCGCAGGTCGGCGTCTACGGCCTGCGCGACCGCCAGTACCAGAGTCCGTGGGACACGCGTGTCGGCGTCGAGCTGCAGATCCCCCTGCCCAGCACGGCGCGCAACGAGCCCCGCCTGGCCGGTGCCGAAGGCGAGGTGACGCGGGCCGAGGCGGAGCTGGTACGCCTGCAACGCTCGATCACCCTGGCCCGGTCGGAAGCCGAGACCGGGCTTGCCGCCGCGCGCCTGTCGCTGCGCGACGCGCGCGACGCGGCGGCGGCACTCGATCACCGCGCCGCGGTGATGGACAAGGGCTGGCGGGTCGGCGAGGTGCCGCTGATCGAGCTGGTGCGCGCCCGCCAGTCGGCGTTCGACGCCGACCTGCAGCGCGAGCGTGCGGCGATCGGTCTGCAGGCCGCGGTGCTGCAGGTCTCGCTGGCCGTCGGGGTCGTGCCTTGACGCGCACCTCCGTCGGGCTCGCCGCGGCATTGATCGTCTGCCTGGCCGCCGGCGGTGCGTTCGTCGCCGGCCGGTGGACCGCGCCGCATCCGGCCCCGGCGCCGGGCGGCTCAGCCAAGTCCGCCGCCCCGTCGCAGCCGCCGGCCGTGTTCATCGACCCGGCGGCGCAGCGCGACGCCGGGCTGCGGTTCGCCACCGTCCAGCACAAGTCGCTGATGCGCCGGTTCGAGGCAACGGGTCACATCGTGGCCGAGCCCGAGCGCAGCCTGATGCTGCGCGCCGTGGGAGCGGGCCGGATCCTGTCGGTGTCGGTCGCACCGGGCGATCCCGTCCATCGCGGCCAGGTGCTGATCCGCTACGCCGACAACGAGGCGGCCACGCTGCAATCGCAGATCGCCGCCAGCCAGGGCCGGCTGCAGGAGGCCGAGCAGCAGGCGCAGATGGAAGGGGCGGCGGTGCGGCGCGGCCGGGCCCTGCTCGGACAGGTGGTCTCGGCGGCCGAACTCGACCGCAGGCGGGCGAGCCTCGCCGGCGCGCGCGACCAGGCGGCGAGCCTTCGCCAGCAGATCGCCGCCCTGCAGGCCACCCTGCGCCAGCACCAGCCGCAGCCGGGCCACCCGGGGGAGGCGGCGATCGTCTCTCCGGTCGACGGGGTCGTGACCCAGCTGTCGGTCGCACCCGGCGAGGCGATCGATGCGAGCCGCACGCTCGCCGCGGTGGCCGACCTGTCCGAGGTCTGGCTGATGATGAGCGTCTACCAGGAGGATGTGGGCCGTCTGGCGAAGGCGGGCCAGGTGCCGTTCAGCGTGCCGGGCCTGCCGGGGCAGCGCACCGCGCGGCTCGCCCCCTCGAGCCCGCTGCTGCAACCCGGCACCGGGGTCCAGCAGGTGCGCTGCATCGCCGGCAACCGCGATCTGGCGTTGCGGCCGGGCATGATCGTGCAGGCCAGCCTGCCCACCACCGACCGCGCCTCCGGCCTCGCCGTGCCGGAAGCGGCGGTGCAGCGTGTCGACGGCCAGCCCACCATCTTCGTGCGCATCTCGCCCGACCGGTTCCGCGCCCGGAAGGTCCGGCTCGGGCTGCAGGCGGACGGCATGGCCGAGGTGACGGACGGGCTGCAGGAGGGCGACACGGTCGCCACCGACGGCAGCTTCTGGCTCAAATCCCAGCAGCTCCAGGCCCAGATCGGCTCGGGCGACTGACATGGCGCAAGGCTGAACGATGGCCCGGCTGGTCGAGCTTGCACTGCGCTTCCGCACCCTGGTGTTCATAGCTGTCGGCCTCGCGGTCGCGGCCGCGATCCTCGACATCACCCAGCTGCCGGTTGAATCCGTCCCCGACATCTCGCCCAGGGAGGTGCTGGTCACCATCGTGGCGCCAGGACTGGCGCCGGAGGAGGTGGAACGCGAGGTGGCGTTCCCCATCGAGACGGAGATGACCGGCCTGCCGCAGATGATCGACCTGCGCTCCGTGTCGCGCTTCGGCGTCTGCGTCGTGTATGTCGAGTTTGCCGACGGTACCGACATCAATCTCGACCGCACGCTGGTCAACCAGCGCCTGCAGCAGGCGCGCGCGCGAATCGCCGCCTCCGGCGTCGAGCCGCGGCTCGGCCCGCTATCGACCGGCCTGGGCGAGATCATCCAGTTCCAGCTCGCCGGGCGTGGCTATTCGCTGATGCAGCTCAACAGCATCATGACCTGGCAGGTGGCGCCGCGCATCAAGCAGGTGCCGGGTGTCGCCGATCTCAACATCAACGGCGGCGCCGACGAGACCTGGGAGGTCACACTCGACGAGAACAGGCTGCGCCAGTACCGCATCTCGCCGGGCGAGGTGTTCCGCGCCGTCGACGACAACAATGCCGTCGCCGGCGGTGCCTGGATCGAGCACAACGAGGAGCAGGAGGTGGTCGTAGGCCAGGGGCGCGTGCAAAGCCTCGACGACCTGCGCGACATCGTGCTGCGCGTGGAGCCCGACGGCACCCCGCTCTACGTCCGCAACGTGGCCGAGGTGCGCAAGGCGCCGCGCGTGCGGCTCGGCGCGGTGACCCGCGACGGCAAGGGGGAGATCGTCAACGCCGTCGTGCTGATGCTGATGGGCCACAATTCCGGCGAGGTGGCGCATGCGGTGCGCGCGGCACTGCCGGCGATCGGCAAGACCCTGCCGCCCGGCGTGTCCATCCGCATGTTCTACGATCGCAGCAACCTCACCCGGCGCACCATCCACACCGTCGAGATCAACCTGTCGGTCGGTGCCGCCCTGGTGGTGGTGACGCTGCTGCTGGTGATGGGCAGCCTGCGCGCGGCGCTGGTGATCGCCTCGGTGATCCCGCTGTCGCTGCTCGCGGCAATGGTGGGAATGCACCATCTCGGCATCTCCGCCAACCTGATGAGCCTGGGTGCGATCGATTTCGGCATGATCGTCGACGGCTCCGTGGTGCTGGTCGAGAACACGCTGCGCCGGCGCGGACGCGAGAGCCGCCGCTCCTCGCGGCAGGGCGTGGGCGAGGCGGCCTCCGAGGTGGCGCGGCCGGTGACCTTCGCGGTGGCGATCATCGTCCTGGTCTATCTGCCGGTGCTCAGCCTGCAGAGCATCGAGGGCAAGATGTTCCGCCCCATGGCGCAGACGGTGATCCTCGCCCTGCTCGCCTCGCTGCTGTTCTGCCTGACCTGGATGCCGGCGATCACCTCGGTGGTGCTCAAGGGCAGCGGCCAGATCCGCGACAGCTGGCTGGTCCGGCACGCCCGGCGCGTCTACGACCGCGCGCTGCCCGCCTGCGAGCGCCATCCGTGGCGGGTGAGTGCGGTGGCGCTGGTCGCGGTCGGTGCGGCCTTCGTGCTGGCGCGCGGCCTGGGCGGCGAGTTCATTCCGCGCCTGGAGGAAGGCTCGCTGGTGGTGACCTCGACGCGGCTGCCGAGTGTCGCCCTTCCCACCTCCATCGCCAGCGTCACCACCATCGAGCGCGTGTTGCGCGGCTTCCCCGACGTGCGCACGGTGGTCAGCAACACCGGCACCTCCGCCATCCCGACCGACCCGATGGGCGTCGAGCAGACCGACAGCTTCGTCATGCTCAAGCCGAGCGGGCAGTGGAAGACCGCCCACAGCCAGCAGGGGCTGGTCGCCGCCTACGACAAGGCGTTGAAGAAGGCGGTGCCGGGCACGCAGTTCTCCTGGAGCCAGCCGATCCAGATGCGCATGGACGACCTGCTGCAGGGCGTGCGCACCCAGGTCGCGATCTCCATCTTCGGTCCGGACCTCAAGACGCTGGCCCGTCTCGGGCGGCAGGTCTCCAAGGTGGTCTCGTCCGTGCGCGGTGCCGCCGACACCGCCCCGGAGGAAGTCAGCGACCTGCCGTTCCTGCAGATCAACGTCGATCGCAGGCGTGCCGCACTCTACGGCATCAATGCGCGCAACGTGCTGGACGTGGTGGAGGCGGTCGGCGGCCACCTGGGCAGCGAGGTGGTCACCGGCAACGCGATCTATCCGATCCAGGTGCGCTTCCGCGCCGCCGACCGCAGCGACGCCGAGCGGATCGCGGCCCTGCGCGTCGAGCGCCCGGGCGGCGGCAGCCTGCCGCTGTCGGCGGTGACCACCATACAGCTCGTGGGCGAACCCGCCGAGATCAGCCGCGACGAGGTGCAGCGCCGCACGGTGGTGCAGACCAACGTGCGTGGGCGCGACACGCAATCCTTCGTCCAAGCCGCCCAGGCGGCGGTGGCGCGAGAGGTCAAGCTGCCGTCCGGCTACCGCATCGAATGGCGCGGCCAGTTCCGCAACCTGGCCGAAGCCACCAGCCGGCTCAGCCTGGTGGTGCCGATGGCGCTCACCCTGATCTTCGCGATGCTCTACATCGCCTTCGGCACGGTGCGGCTGGCGCTGCTGGTGTTCATCAACCTGCCGATCGCCGCCACGGGCGGGATCTTCGCACTCGTGCTGCGCGGCATGCCGTTCAGCGTCTCGGCGGGGATCGGCTTCATCGCCCTGTTCGGCGTCGCGATCCTCAACGGCGTCGTCATGGTCAGCTACATCATCGAGCGGCGCGCCGAGGGCATGGATGCCGCCGAGGCCGCCACCGACGCGGCCCGCCAGCGCTTCCGCCCGGTGATCGCCACCGCGCTGGTCGCAAGCCTCGGCTTCCTGCCGATGGCGCTCTCGACCAGCGCCGGTGCCGAGGTGGAGCGCCCGCTCGCCACCGTGGTGATCGGCGGGCTGATCTCGGCGACCCTGCTCACCCTGCTCGTGCTGCCCACCCTCTACCCGCGCTTCGCCGGCAGCACCGGCGGCCGCCCGCGCGAGGCGGAGGCACGCGACGAGGATGCCCGCGAGCGGCAGCGCGAATCCGTCGCCGGCGAGTAGCGTCGCCCCGGCGCGGGCGCGCGCTCGCCACCCGGCCGGTCAGTAGCTTCCAGCCGTCGCGGCAGCGCCCTCGGTGACCAGGGCGATGCCCGAACTGGTGCCGATGCGCGTGGCGCCGGCCGCGATCACTGCGCGCGCCGCCTCCAGCGTGCGCACGCCGCCCGAGGCCTTGACGCCGAGCTCCGGTCCCACCGTCTCGCGCATCAGGGCGATGTCGGCCACCGTAGCACCGCCGGTCGAGAATCCGGTCGAGGTCTTGACGAAATCCGCCCCCGCCTCCTTGGCCAGCCGGCAGGCGGCGCGCTTCTCCTCCTCGGTCAGCAGGCAGGTCTCGATGATGACCTTGAGGACGGCGCCCGTGCAGGCGACGCGCACGGCCGCGATGTCGTCGCGCACCGCCTCGAGCCGCCCTTCCTTCAGCGCGCCGATGGCGATCACCATGTCGATCTCCTCCGCGCCATCGGCGATCGCCGCCTCGGTTTCGGCGGCCTTGGCGCGCGACACCATGGCGCCGAGCGGGAAGCCCACCACCGAGCAGACCTTCACGCCGCTGCCGGCCAGCGCACGGGCGACGAGGGCGACGTGGACGCTGTTGACGCAGACCGAGCAGAAGCGGTGGGCGCGCGCCTGCTCGCAGAACTCCAGCACCTGCGCCTCCTTGGCGTCGGGCTTGAGGATCGTGTGGTCGATCAGGCCGGCGAGGTCCGCCGGGCCGATGCTGCTCGAGGTGATGCTCGTCGCCTGATGTTCTGCCAAGGCCGCCTCCTCCGTCGCCGGCGGTCCGGGCGGGCCATCCCGCCTGCCGCCGCCGGCCTGCTTGCCATGCCGCGGACGCCTCTTGACACCGCGACGCCCGGCTTTTACCGCTTGCCACTCATAAGAGCAATCAACGCTCGTAAGTGAGGAAGCCAGGATGACAAGCCAGGACAATGTGCGCTGTGGGACACGGACGGTCGCCGCGCGGGGCGCCCATGGGCGCCGGCCGATGCTGGCCGCCGTCGCCGCTCTCGCCCTGCTGGCCGGGACCGCGGGGGCGCAGGCGCGCGGGCTGCTGATCGGTTTCAGCCAGGCCACGCTGCAATCGCCGTTCTACGTGCAGCTCAAGAACGGCGCCGAGGCGGCGGCCAGGGCCGATGGCAACCGGGTCATCGTGCTCGACGCCAATGGCGACGTGAACAAGCAGAACAACGACATCCAGGATCTGCTGACCCGCGGCGTGAAGGTGCTGATCATCAATCCGGTCAATCCCGACGCCGTGGCCCCCGCGCTGCAATCTGCGTCGGACGCGCATGTGCCGGTGATGACGGTGGACCGCAACATCCATGGCAACGGCGTGGTCGCCTATGTCGGGCGCAACAACGAGAAGATGGGCCGCATCGTCGGCCAGGAATTGGTCGGCCTGCTGCAGAAGGCGGGCAAGCCGCACGCCACGATCATCGAGATCCAGGGCGATGCCGGCGGCACGGTGATGGAGCAGCGTCGCGACGGCTTCAACGGTGTCGCCAAGGCGGCCGGCATGAAACTGGTCATGGGCCCGTATGCCGAATATGTCCGCGCCAATGCGGTCACCGCCATGCAGGATCTGCTGCAGGCGCACCCAGAGGTGAACGCGGTCTACGCGCACAACGACGACATGGCGCTCGGCGCCCTGCAGGTGCTGCGCGAGAACAACCGCAATGACGTGCTGGTCGCCGGCGTCGATGGCCTGTCCGAGGCGGTCAAGCAGATCGCCAGCGGCCACCAGTATGTCGCCACCGCCGAGAACGATCCGATCAAGCTCGGCCAGGTCACGGTGCAGACCGCCGAGAAGATCGCAGCCGGCGGCAAGCCCCCGTCCTTCGTCGACGCCGGCACCGCCCTGATCGATAAGCAGACCGTGGATCAGTACAACACCAGCGCCGTCTTCGCGCAGCACAAGTAGATCAGGGTGCAGGGGCCTGCGGCCCCTGCCGGGTCCGGGGGAGCCCGGATCTTTCAAGACGAGGAGCCAGAGAATGCGCGCAGCGGTGATGTATGCCCCCGGTGACATCCGCGTCGAGGACGTGAGCAGACCCGAGGCGGGCGCGGGCGAGGTTCTGCTCAAGGTCGCGGCCTGCGGCGTGTGCGGCTCGGACGTGCCGCGCATGCTCACCAAGGGCGCGCACCGCATGCCGATCATTTGCGGCCACGAGTTCTCCGGCCATATCGTGGGTCTCGGCGACGGCGTCGAGGGTTGGGCCGAGGGCGAGCTGGTCGCCGTCGCACCGCTCATTCCCTGCCGCACATGCGACCAGTGCCTGACCGGCAATTTCTCGCGCTGCCGCAACTATGACTATTTCGGCAGCCGGCGCGACGGTGCCTATGCGGAATATGTCGCCGTGCCGCGCGGCAACCTGCTCAAGGCGCCGGCGGGGATCGACCCTCGTGCCGCCGCGATGACCGATCCCGCCTCCATCGCCCTGCACGCGGTCTGGAAGGCGCCGCTCACCGTCGGCCAGACCGGCGGCGTGGTCGGCTGTGGGCCGATCGGGCTGTTCGCCATCCAGTGGATGCGCCTGATGGGCGCCTCCGAGGTGGTGGCGGTCGACGTATCGGAGGAAAAGCTGGCCCAGGCCCGCCAGGCCGGAGCCACGCACGCCTTCCTCAGCCACCAGCCGGTCCCCGACGTGCCGCCATGCGACCTGGTGGTCGAGGCGGCCGGCCATCCGGCCACCGTCAACCTCGCGGTGCGGCTGTGCGGGCCGGGCGGCAACGCGGTGTTCATCGGCATCCCGACCCAGGACATCTCGCTCGCGATGGCGACCTTCAGCCACATGCTGCGCCAGGAGATCAAGCTGCACGGCGCGTGGAACTCGTTCGGCGCACCCTTTCCCGGCCCGCAATGGACCACGGCCCTGGCCAAGCTCGGCTCGGGCGAGCTCGCCTGGGAGTTCATGATCACCCACGAGCCCACCATCGAGGAGCTGCCGGCCATGATGGGGCGCTTCCGCCAGCGCAACGACTTCATCTCCAAGGTCATGGTCCGTCCGTAGGCGGCGGGCGAGGGGCGCGCGCCATGGGACTGCTGCTCGGCCTGGATTTCGGCACCGGCGGCGTGCGTGTCGGGCTGTTCGACCTGGCGAGCAGGCGGATCGTCGCCACCACCGAGGAGACCTACGAGTCGCGCCATCCGCGGCCGGGCTGGGCCGAGCAGTCGCCGCTCGACTGGTGGGAGGCGCTCGGCCGTGCGAGCCGCCGCACCCTGCAGCTCGCGGGGGATGTCGAGGTGGACGGCGTGTGCGTTGCCACCACCGCCTCGACGGTGGTCGCTGCCCGCGCCGACGGCACCCCGCTGCGCGACGCGCTGCTCTGGATGGATTGCCGCGCCGGCCACGAGGCGGAGCGCACCGCGCGCAGCAGCCATCCGGTGATGGCCCATAGCGGCGGCGGCGATGCGGCCGAATGGCTGGTGCCCAAGGCGATGTGGCTCGCCGCGCGCGAGCCGGACACGTGGCGCGACGCGGAGATCGTCTGCGAGTGCCTGGACTGGGTGAATTTCCGCCTGACCGGCCGCTGGGTCGGCTCGCGGATGAACGCCACCTGCAAATGGAACTATGACGGGCTGGCCGCGCGGCTGCTGCCGGAGCTCTACAGCGAGTTCGGCATCGAGGGCCTGGAGCGGCGGCTGCCGCAGCCGGTCCTCGAGGTGGGGGCACCGGTCGCCCGGCTGAGCGAGGCGGCCGCCGCCCATCTCGGCGTGGCCGGCCGGCCGCTGCTCGCCCAGGGCGGGATCGACGCCCATATCGGCATCCTCGGCGCCGACACCGTCGATCCGGGCAAGCTGCTGATGATCGGCGGCACGTCGGTCGTCCACCTGTTCCACCTCGATGCCTACCGTCCGCTGCCCGGCTTCTGGGGTCCCTACCCGGAGGCGATGATCCCCGGCCTGTGGATGGTGGAAGGCGGCCAGGTCTCGGCCGGCTCGGTGCTGTCCTGGCTCAGCCGGCAGATCTTCCAGCTCGATGCCGAGGGCACGCAGGCGCTGATCCGCGAGGCGATGGAGCGCCCGGCGGACGGGTCCGGGCTGATGGTGCTCGACTATTTCATGGGCAATCGCACCCCCTATCGCGACCCGCACCTGCGCGGCGCCGTGCTGGGCCTGTCGCTCGGCCACGACCGGGCCGCGTTGTACCGCTCGGCGGCGGAAGGGGTGGCACTCGCCTCGGCTAATGTCGTGCGCCAGGCCATGGCGCTCGGCGTGCCGGTCGATCTCATCGTCTCGGCCGGCGGCTATGCCAAGAACAAGTTGTGGCTGCAGGCGACGGTGGACGCGATCGGCCTGCCGGTCGAGCTTGCCGCCGAGGAGAACCTCACCCTCGTCGGCTGCGCCGCCTCGGCCGCCGCCGCCACCGGCCAGTTCGCCAGCCTGCGCGACGCGGCGCGCGGTGTCGCGCGTCCCGGCCGCCGGCTCGAACCCGATCCGGCCGCGCACGCGATCTATGCCGAGGCGCTGTGCCGCTACCGCGACACGACCACTCTGCTCGGCCCCACCCTGCGGCAGCTGAGCCGCGAGCAGCGGGGGGCGGCCGATGTCTGTGCGGGGTGAGGCCGCGCGGCGCGGTGCGGCCCAGGGCGGCATGGCACCAGGCGGCGCGGCACCAGGCGGCGCGTCGCCGGGCGAAGCCGGCCGCCAGCCTGGGCATGAGCCGGAGATCGACTTCCGCACCCTGCCGGCCGAGACGCGCGAGCTGCTGATGATCCAGGCAGCCAAGGGCTACTACGATCTCGACCAGACCATGGGCGACATCGCCGGGCGACTGGGCCTGACGCGCTGGCAGGTGGGCAGGCTGCTCAAGGACGCGCGCGAGCAGGGGGTGGTGCGGATCGAGATCGTCCCCCGCGCCCAGCGCCGCCCGGACCTGGAGAGCCGGCTGCAGCGTGCCTACCGGCTGCACGACTGCGTGGTGGTGACCCAGGCCGGCGCCGATGACGGGCTGGCGCTGGAGGCGGCGGCGCGCGCCACCGGCCAGCTGCTCGCGGCGATGAAACCCCGCCCGTCGCTGGTCGGCGTGTCGTGGGGACGGACGATGGCGGCCGTCGCGCACTGGCTGCCGCGCGGCTGGAACGACGGCGTCGAGGTGGTGCTGGTCAACGGCGCGATGAACCTCCATGCGGCAGCGACCCGGACCAACACGATCGCCGAGACCTTCGCCCAGGCCGGGCGCGGCCGTGCCACGCTGCTGCCGGTGCCGGCCATGGTCGGGCGCGCCGAGACACGGCGCGTGCTGGAACAGGATCCGGTCATCGCCGGCGTGCTCGATCTCGGCAGGCGGGCGCCGGTGGTCTGCTTCGGCCTCGGCGGCATGACGGCGGACTCCGTGCTGGTGCAGTCCGGCGCCATCGCCGAGGCGGAGATCGGGCGGCTGCGCGACCGCGGCGCGGTCGGCGACGTGTTCGGCCGCTTCATCGACGCGCAGGGCGGCATCGTCGATCCCGAGCTCGACGCCCGGACGATCGGGCTCGACGTGACTCCCGTCGGTGCCGGGCGGACGGCGATCGGTGTCGCGGTCGGCGCGGGCAAGCATCCGGTGGTGCTGGCGGCCTTGCGCGCCCGGCTTATGTCCATCCTGGTCACCGACGAGCAGACCGCCCTCATGGCGCTGGACCATGCCGATGGCTGACGACACTGGATTCGTGCTCGAGGTCCGCAACGCGGCCAAGATCTTTCCCGGCGGCATCACCGCCCTGGAGGACGCCTCGCTCGCGGTGCGCGCCGGCGAGGTGCACTGCCTGCTGGGCGCCAACGGTGCGGGCAAGAGCACGCTGCTCAAGATCATCGCCGGCGCCCACCAGCCGACCCGCGGCAGCATCCTGGTGGAAGGACGCGAGCAGCGCTTCCGCAACCCGCACGAGGCGGCGCGTGCCGGGATCTCGATGATCTACCAGGAGCTCGATCTCGTCCCGCAGCTGTCGGTGGCGCAGAACATGCTGCTCGGCCGCACGCCGGCACGGCTCGGGCTGATCGACCGCAAGGCGCGGCTGCGACGCGCCGAGGCGGCGCTGGCGCGCATCGGCGCCCAGTTCGGGCCGGAGGCGCGGGTCGGCGCCCTGTCGATCGCCAACCAGCAGCTCGCCGCCATCGCGCGATCGCTGACCCTGGACGCGCGGGTCATCATCATGGACGAGCCCTCGGCGGCCTTGAACGAGACCGAGCTCGCCCGCGTCTTCGAGGTGATCCGCGAGATCACCGCCCAGGGTGTGGCGATCGTCTATGTCAGCCACCGGCTGCCGGAGATCCGCGCCATCGGCGAGCGGGTGAGCGTGCTGCGCGGCGGGCGCAGCATCGGCACGTTTGCCGTCGCCGACACCACCGAGCAGAGCCTGGTCGAGGCGGTGCTCGGCCGCAACCGCCAGCTGCTCGAACGCGCTGGGCGTGCGCCGAGCCCGAGTGCCAGGCCGGCTCTCGAGGTGCGCCGCCTGTCCGGCCCGCACGGGCTGCGCATCGCGGACCTCCAGCTGCGCGAGGGCGAGATCGTCGGACTGTCCGGCCTCAACGGCTCGGGGCGCACCACCTTCCTGCGCGCGCTGTTCGGCGACCTGCCTTCCGAGGGCGAGATCCTGCTGGGCGGCCGCCCCTTCCAGCCGCGCCGGCCGGCGGACGCGATCGCGCGCGGGGTGGGCCTGGTCCCGGAGGACCGCAAGGTGCAGGGGCTGGTGCTGGGCAGTGCGATCTACCGCAACGCGACGCTGGCCTCGCTGCGCCGCGGCACCTGGCTCACCCACCGCCAGCTCGGTGCGCGGGCCGAGCCGGTGCTGACCGACCTGTCCACCCGCTACAGCGACATCGCCCAGCCGGTGCGCCAGCTTTCGGGCGGCAACCAGCAGAAGGTCGTGTTCGCCAAGTGGGTGCTGGCCGGCAGCCGCATCCTGCTGCTCGACGAGCCGAGCCGGGGGCTGGATGTCGGCGCCAAGGCGGAGCTCTACGCCCTGGTCCGCCGGCTGGCCGAGGACGGTGCGGCCATCCTGGTGGCCAGCAGCGAGCTCGACGAGATCTATGTCAATTGCGACCGGATCTGGGTCTTCCACGAGGGCCGCAACCTGCGCTGCTTCGAGCTGCCGCAGTCGAGCCGCGACGAGATCCTCGAGGCCGGGCTGGTCGGACACCGGGAGGAACAGGCATGACCATGCTGAGCAGTGCGGCACCCGCGCGGGCCCGCGCGCCCGCGGGCGCCCAGCTGGCGCAGTGGCTGCTGCGCTACAACTTCATCGTCATCTTCCTCGCCGTGCTGGTGGCCGGCGCGCTGCTGTCGCCCGACTTCCTCACCTTCCGCAACATCGCCAACCTGTTCCAGCAGGGTGCCGTGGTCGGCATCGTGGCCGTCGGCATGACCTTCGTCATCCTGACCGCCAACATCGATCTTTCGGTGGGCAGCATGGTGGCCTGCGGCGGCATGGTGGCAGCCTTGCTGATGCAGGCCGGCTGGCCCGCGATCCCGGCCGTGCTGGCGGCACTGGCCACCGGCACGGTGCTCGGCGCGCTGCTCGGCGCCATCTCGGCCTATGCCGCGGTGCCGAGTTTCATCGTGACCCTCGCCGGTCTGGTCACCATACGCGGCGTCACCTTCCTGATGTCGGGCGGCGTGCCGGTGGGCGGCCTGCCGCGCGGCTTCGGGCAGTTCGGCACCCTGCAGCTCCATGTCGCACCGGGCCTCGGCTTCCCGATCCTGGGCATCCTGTTCCTGCTGGTCTGCATCGCGGCCGGCCTGCTGCTGCGCTTCACGGTGTTCGGCGAGTATGTCTACGCCACCGGCGGCAACGCGGAGGCTGCACGGCTGTCCGGCCTGCCGACACGGTTGATCGTCACCGGCGTGTTCGCCCTGTCCGGCCTGCTCGCCTCCTCGGCCGGGGTGCTGCTCACCGCGCGGCTTAGGATCGGCCAGCCGACCGCAGCCCAGGGGCTCGAGCTCGACGCAATCGCCGCTGTCGTGCTCGGCGGAACGAGCCTCTTCGGCGGCCGCGGCGGCGTGCTCGGCACGGCCGTCGCCGTCATGCTGCTGCAGGTGCTGCGCAACATCTTCAACCTGCTCGGCCTCGGCTCCTTCTACCAGATGACCATTACCGGCCTGATCATCATCGCCGCCGTGCTGCTCAACCGGGTGATCGACCGCCGCCAGGGCAACGGCTGAACCGACGTGCGGTCCGGGCTGGCGATGCCCTGACCGGCGCGCGCTGATCGGGCACCTGGGTGAATCATGACCAGGTGCAGAGCGCAACGTCTTTGTCGGGAATTCGCCTGCGGCTAGCTGGCAATGCCGGCTTTTCGCCGGACCCGACCGTCCCGCCGGCCTCTCCATTCACCCTTTCCGCAGATCGCGTTCCTGTTCGCCGCCATTCCAAGCTCTTCGCCGGCGGGATGATCTTCATCGTTCGGCTTTAGGCGGAGATGCCTAGCCGGCAACCTGGCCCCGCTGCGCTCGCCTCGAGCCGGCGGCGGCCGGCACGCCCTTGAGGGTGTCATGCACCCAACCGAGGGTTGGATGTCTAGGTTTGACCGGAAGCGGATGGTCGGCCTTGTGGACGTCGTAACCTGGCAGCGGACGGTCGTTCCTCAGTCGCTCACATGGGCCCGCGCATAATGGGACGGCGTTACACGGACGAAGCGTGTGAACGCCACGCTGAACGTGCTGGCCGAGCTGTAGCCGACACGCCTGGCGACGTCCGCGATCGCCCCTCCGCTGTCGCGAAGGAGGTTCTTCGCCAGGGCCATGCGCCAGGCCAGCAAATACTCCATCGGAGCGATGCCAAGCGCGGACTTGAAACGATCAAAGAACGCGGACCGGGAGAGTGCCGCCTCGCGCGCGAGCTCCGCAACCGTCCAGACCCGCCCAGGATGTTCGTGCATGCGGCGCAAAGCGGTGGCGACGCGTTCGTCGGCCAGTCCGCGCACAAGGCCGGGTGACGCGATCACGCCTGGCGCGGCGCGCAACGCCTCGATGAACAGGACCTCGACCAGGCGCGACAGGATCATCTCCCGCGCCGGCCGCCGCGCGCGGGACTCTTCTCCGAGCAGCTGCACCAGCGTGGTAAGACGCGCCTGGTCGCGCACATGGATCAGCGCAGGAAGAAGCGACACCAGCAATGCCGCGTCCGCCGATCCCCACCCGCAATGTCCGATAAGGAACCGCACGTCCGGCGCCGCGTCCCGATCGCCTACGTGGAACTCGCCGTCCGCCAGCTTGATCGGCTCCGCGACCGGCCTTTCCAGAAGGTCAGGGCCGGCGTTCGACGCACGAAAGCGGACGGCGGACGGAATCAGCACGAAATCGCCCGCCTCCACCGCGATGCGATCGCCTCCGTCCACCTCCAGGCAGAACGAGCCTTTCAGCAATGCCGCGTAGAATGTCTGCCCTGGCTCTGAACGATCCAGGGTCCAGATGCCCGCGCCACTTACGATTTTGAAGTGCCGAGCTTCCGGGTGGAGGAGGGTCACGATCTCTGCGAGAGGGTCGGTCAATCCGGACGCCTGCCAAAGTATCTCGGACGCGCAGATGTAGTCAGTCCGGGTGTCACCATCTAGCGTGCCGGCCACATTGATCTCGCAGAGGCCACATGAACGCGATCCTGATCACCGGATGCTCATCCGGCTTTGGCCTGGAGACGGCCCGCTACTTCCAAGACCGCGACTGGAACGTCGTCGCGACGATGCGCAAACCGCAGGATGTCGGCCTGCCGCTCTCCCCCAGGCTTCGCATTCTGCCGCTGGACGTCACGGATCCGGCGAGCATCGAGCGGATTGTCCGCGAGGCTGGACCGATCAACGCGCTGGTCAACAATGCTGGGATTGGCTGGCTCAACGCATTGGAAGGGACTCCGATGAACGTCGCGCGCGACGTCTTTGAGACGAATACGCTCGGAACATTGGCGATGACCCAGGCCTTCATGCCGCAATTCCGCGAGCGGCGTGCGGGGGTGATCGTCAACGTGACATCGAGCGTGACGCTGAAGTCGCTTCCGCTACTGTCGGTGTACACAGCCAGCAAGGCGGCTGTGAACGCATTCACCGAATGCTTTGCGCTGGAGTTGCAGCCCTCCGATGTTCGGGTATGCCTCGTGCTGCCGGGCCAGGCGATGGAGACCAGTTTTGGCGCCAATGCCCGCGTCCGCTTGCAGGAGGAGGGCGGCTTCCACCCGGCCTACGTGGATCAGGCCGCCGCGATCATCGCCGGCTGGCAGGCAGACCAGTCCGTCAAGACGACCTCGAACGATGTGGCCGAAGCGGTTTGGCGCGCGGTCACGGACGCGAACGCACCCATGCGCATACCCGCCGGGGCCGACGCGATCGCGCTGGTGACAGGCTGAACGGCCATCGAACGAAGCACTCGACATCCAACCGGACGAGAACACGACGCACACCGCGTGGCGTTCGCTTCTCGGTGTCCGCTTCCTGTCTGTGTGCGTTGGCATAACACCCTCTGTGCGGGCAGCCGAACGACGATAGAGGGGCTTTGCGACCCCCGGGAGGTCAGGCGGGGTTGGCCGGGCGGATCACGTCGAGCATGTCGGCGTCGAGCGACTCGCTCGATTGCTCGCGTCCGTGCTCGTCCTGCCATGCCTGGTCGTAATGAACCTCGACGACGTGCCCGTCGGCGCGGCCGGCGGCCTCCAGGTTCGAGGTGCGCCGGACCCGTCCCTCGACGCGGCCGGCGACGATGCGGCCGACGATGGTCGCATCGCCATGCTGCCCGTCCTTGCGGCGCACGCGGGCTCCGAGCGCGCACTGCTCCATCGTGGCCATGGTCTTCTCCTCAACAGCCGACGGCCTGGGTCGGCCCGGCGCCTGGCGCTAACGGCGGGTCGGCGATTGCGTTGCGCGCCGTGATCTGCCCGGCGAGATAGCCAGCATCGCGCCCGACCCCGGAAAGCCGCCCTGACCCCCAGCGGTGCAGCCACGGCAGGCCGAGGAAATAAAGTCCGCCGACCCGGGTCACGCCGCGCCGGTGCGACGGGCGACCGTCCGCGTCGAACACATCGGCCTCGATCCAGTCCCAGTTCGGCCGGAAGCCGGTGCACCAGATCACGGTGCGGATCCCGGCCGCGACGAGATCGAGCGGCTCGGATCCGGGCTCGGGCGTCCAGGGGGTGGGGCGAGCGTCGAGACCGGGATCCTCGGCCGGGGCGTCGAGCCGCGCGCCGTCGATGAAGCTGTCGATGCCGGCCTTGAGTTGCGCGCACGCGGCGTCGGCGCGGTCCAGGTTGGCCGCAAGGTCGGACGCGAAGACGGCGCGTCCGTCGCGCAGCCCGACCAGGCTGCCATGCAGGCGCAGCCCGTCACGGGCCAGACGGCGCAGATCGATGTCGTGGCCGCCGCCGCCACCGGAGACATAGGGGTTGGCGCGCGCGCGCACCGCGGGCCCGAGCGGATGCCGGTCGACGGGCAGTTCGTAGGCGCCCATCAACTCCTGCCAGGCCACGACGTCGCGACCCCGGTAGCGGCGGGGCACCCGCTCCGCGCGGCCAACCGCGAGGTGCACGATCCGCCCGGCCGCGTGCAGCTCCTCGGCGATCTGCGCTCCGGACTGGCCGCTCCCGACGACGAGAACGGCGCCGGGCTGCAGGCTCTGCGGGTTGCGGTAGGTCGAGGCGAACAGCTCGTCGATTCCGCCAGGCAGCGCGCCCGCGCCCCTTGCCCGCACCGCGTCATGATAGCCGCCGGTGGCCACCACGACCTGGGCAGCGGTGAGCGTTCCGTCGCTCGTTTCGAGCTCGAAGCCACGGCCGCGGGGCCGCAGCCGCGAGACCACGACGCCGGTGCGAAGCGGCGGGGCAAAGGAGCGGGCGAACGCCTCGACATAGGCGGCAACCTCCGTGCCGCTCATGAACCCGTCCGGATCATCGCCCGCATAGGCGAAGCCGGGCAGGCGGCACTGCCAGTTGGGTGTGACGAGATGGAAGCTGTCCCAGCGCTCCTCGCGCCAGCTCCAACCCGGACGTTGGCGCTCGAGCACAAGGTGCGCCAGTCCGGCCCGGCACAGATGCCAGCTCATCGACAGCCCGGCCTGCCCGGCGCCGATAACGATGACCGGGAGCGGCCCAGTGTGCGGCCCAGTGTGCGAGCTGCTGTGCGGCCGTGGCGCTTGTGTCTGCACGGCAGGGTCTCCCTTGTCGCCGCCGCGGCGTGCCTGGCGCACCCGGATCGAGTGGCAGGATCACGTGGCAGGACGACTGCATAGACCAGAGCATGTCGTGCGACAAAATCCGAGAAACGGCAGATCTCAGAGACATACGGTCGCGTAATGACGTGGGCGGCTGCTTCATTACGGTCTTGACAGTGCGGGGCACTGTGGCGACAGCCTGAAGGGTGGAGACATGTCGGTCTGCGAGTCGCCGGATGTCGAGATCGAGGCTGAGGTGTTCATGAGCAAGGCTTTCATCGCGGCGATACTTCAGGAATCGCTCGACTGCACGGGGGTCGCGGCCAATCGTGCGGCGGACGATCTGATCGATGCGATCGTCAAGGATATGAAGAAGGAGGGCGGCTTCACCCTCCCGTCATTCGGCACGTTCCGCGTGGTCAAGACGAAGGCCCGCAAGGCGCTCAATCCGCGAACCGGCGAGCCGGTCCGTGTCAAGGCTGGCAAGACGGTCCGCTTCAAGGCCAGCCCTAATCTGAAGAAGGCCGTCTGAGCGGCGCGCGGGGGAGCGGGCGCCGTCGGCCGGCAAATGGCCGGCAGCCCGGTCTCGCTCCTCCCCGGCAGGACCTGGGGCGCCTGCGTCCGGTTGCGACCAGTTGCGCCTGGGTGCTGCGGAGGCTATAGGAAGCTATTCACTCGGACCCGGTGAAATCCCGGGTGGCTCTTCCGGCCGCCGATCCGCCGGACAATCCATACCACGACCCTTCTGCCTGGCTGGTGAGGTTCGTGTGGCGGTTGCGGAGCGGGACCAATGAGCTGGACATCGAGCGCTGGCGATATGCCTGGGTTGAGCGCGGCGCGCGCATCCCGGCCCGCTCGACACGTGCTGGGGACATCACACTTTCCGTCAGGCGAGGCAACCGGGAGTGGGCCGCGGGCGCTGAGCACGCTCATGACCTCAGGGAGACGGAGAGCAGGGTGCTGACACATGAAGAGTTGCACCCGAAAACTCCGGGCAGCCCGGGCGACCCGCATGGCGGGTCGCGGCCGGTGATTTCCGCGGTGGTCTGCACCCACGACCGGCTGAACTACGTGCGCGCCTGCCTGGCCTCGCTTGGCCGGCAGACGGTCGGCGCGGAGGGCTTCGAGATCGTTGTCGTCGATAGCGGCTCGCCCGCGCCCGTCGCGCGTGAGATGCGCCGAATGGCGGAGGCGATGCCGAACGCGCGGCTGATCCGGATCGACAAGCCGGGCGTCAGCATGGCGCGCAACGAGGGTGCGCGTGCGGCCCGAGGCGACTATGTCGCCTATATCGACGACGACGCGCAGGCGGCGCCCGACTGGATCGAGCAGATGATCCGCGTGCTCACCGAGCACGATTTCACGCCGGCGGTGCTCGGCGGCAGGGTGCTGCCGGTCTGGGAGCAGCCGCTCCCGGACTGGTGGCCGGGCTCGCTGCGCGGCGTGTTGTCGATCATCGAGCACGAGGGGGCGGGCGAGTACCGAACCGAGGAGGTGCCGGCGAAGCTCGAGCCGTACGGCGTCAACATGGTGCTCAAGCGCGACCTGATGCTCGAGTTCGGCGGCTTCACCGAGGCGCTCGGCCGCCTCGGCCTGGTTCTGCAGTCCGACGAGGAGGTGCAGCTCGCCTGGCGCCTGCAGGATGCCGGCTTCTCGGCGATCTATGACAGCCGGATCGTGGTGCATCACTCGATCCAGGCCCGGCGGTTCAATGCCGAGTGGCTGCTGGCCCGTCAGTATTGGCAGGGCATCTCCACCGTGCGCACCCGCCGGCTGCTCGGCCAGAAGAGCACGATCAGGCGCGAACTGCTGCGCCGGCTGGTTGTCGAGGCCGTGACCCTGCCCTCGACTTGGATCACCACCAAGCGCAGCACGCGGTTGATGGCCCTGCGTTGGCGGCATGCCTATGCGAGCGGGTTCACGCGCGAGACTTTCGGCTGCGTCGACGGCAAGCGCGCGGCGGTGCTGAGGCCGCTTTTCCGACGAATGCGGTTCTCGCCGTCTGCCGGCTGAAGCCGCGCTCTCCACTCCAGGGGGGCCGAGTGCAACGGCTCGGCACCACTGGGATCAGCAGGGGTCTGCCGGCAGCCGGACATACAGCCTGCGTTCAGCCTCCGGTCCGCGTAGGGCGCGAGGCAGCAGCGTCGGCCAGCGCCGGCCATAGCCGCGCCACCAGGTCCCAGGCTTCCTGCCCTGAGCGCGGTGCCAGGGCCTCGAGTTCATCGAGCACCCGGCCTGGCAGCTGCGGCAGCAATAGCAGCAGGTTGTGAAGCCGGCCGTCATGCTCGACGATCAGCAGCTCTTCCCGATCGGACGGCGCCAGCGCCGCCGGCGGCTGTTGCACGATGATCGGCACGACTGGAGCGGGGAAAGCGAGGACCGCGTTCGACATGACAAGCCTCCTGCTGGTGCGGACCGGCAGGGTGAGGCCGCGGCGGTGGCTTTGACAAGGCAAATGTTCTTGATTCGTTCTTGCTTCCGCCCGGAGATCCGCCTGGAGACGGGTCCGCGCCGTTGCGGCGCGCCAGGCTCCAGGAGGGGCAGGCTCCAGGAGGGGCAGGCTCCAGCACGCGCGGCGTGCCATGGCGGGCCGCCCGGCTTCTGGGACCGATCCGCCTCCCGCCTGACCCGGGCCGTTCGCCTCCGCGTCAGGCCGGCGAGTCGAGCCGGTGTCGCAGGCCTGCCACGACGGTCTCGAACATTGCCGTGGTCAGCCGGCCCGTGTTCGTGTTGTAGCGGCTCACATGGTAGCTGTCGGCGAGCAGCAGCCCGTCGGGCAGGGTCTGCACCTGCCCATGCGCGAACTTCATCCGCGACAGCGGCACCCCGCAGGCCGACAGCACCGCCGCATGCGCCAGCACACCAAGGGCGAGGACGGCGCGCAGCGGCCGGATCGATTGCAGCTCCGAGCGCAGGAAGCGGTTGCAGCTCCGCACCTCGACCGGCTGCGGCAGGTTGGCCGGGGGCACACAGCGCACTGCGTTGACGATCCGGCAGCCGCGCAGGCTGAGCCCGTCCTGCGGATCGGCGCCGTACTGGCCGCTGGCGAAGCCGAACTTGAGCAGCGTCTCGTAGAGCAGCATTCCGGCGAAATCGCCGGTGAACGGCCTCCCGGTCCGGTTGGCGCCCTTCACGCCGGGTGCCATGCCGACGATCAGCAGTTCGGCGTCCATCGGTCCCCAGGACGGCACCGGCGCGTTCCACCAGTCCTGATGGGCCTGGCTGTTGGCGCGCCTGTAGGCGACCAGTCGCGGGCAGAGCTGGCAGTCGTGCGTTGGCTGGTCGAGCAGGGGCTCGTCGGCAGCCTCACCGCCGGGATACGGGTGCACGGTCTCGAAGTCGAAATCCGTGGTGGGGGCACTCTGCATGTCGAGCCTATCCGGAAAGTCGCCCGCGTGGCGGCGGACGGGTGCAAGCTGGTCGGCGTCGCGTGGGTGCGACGGGACTATGAAGTGCCGCGACACTGCGCGCTCGGGACCTCACGCGCGCTCAGCGGCGGAGCCTGTCTCCGCCGCCCCGGGGTGGCACGGCGTGCCTCGCTCATCGGCGCGGCGGGAGGAGGAAGAGCCGCGGCGGCCCGACCAGGCCGCCATCCCCGCCCTGGCTCGGGGAGACCCCGCAGGCGACCGGGCGGCCCCGCCTTGTTCTCCACGCCTCTGTTCCCGTGCCCAGGCTTTCTGCCGTCGGTTCCAGGCCCATTCCAGCGCCTCGGTTCCTCCCCGCACATCCGGTGGCGCCCCGGTGATGATCCGCCCCGCCACTCCCCAGCCGCGGGCAGCGCTGGAGAGGCGTCAGAAGCTGGTCGCGCTGGCCTCGGTGACCGGGTCGCTGCCGCCGCGCGTCCGCGTCCGCGGCTCCGTCTGGCGGCGGGTGAATTCGGGCGCGATGTCGGCGAGCTCGATGAACTGGTCGGCCTGCCGGCGCAGGTCGTCGCCGATCATCGGCGGTCCGGTGCGCACCGAGGAGATGACCGAGACGCGCACGCCCTGCCGCTGGACCGCCTCGACCAGCCGGCGGAAGTCGGAGTCGCCGCTGAACAGAACGGCGTGGTCCATGCGCGGGCTCATCTCCAGCATGTCGACCGCGAGCTCGACATCCATGTTGCCCTTCACGCGCCGGCGGCCGGCCTGGTCGACATATTCGCGCGCCGCTTTGGTGACGAGCGAGTAGCCATTATAGACCAGCCAGTCGGTCAGCGGCTTCAGCGGCGAGTATTCCTCCGTTTCCAGCAGTGTCGAGTAGTAGTAGGCCCGAAGCAGGCGACCACGAGCTCGGAAGAAGCCGAGCAGGTTGCGATAGTCCACGTCGAAGCCGAGGTTTCGAGAGGCGGAGTAGAGGTTGGCGCCATCTATGAACAGGCAGGTTCGATCCTCAACGCGGAAATCCATTAGTCCCGGTCCCAGCCATTTTGGCGCTCGGAGGTTAAGAAATCGTTCAATGACGGCCCTGCGCGCAAGCCCCTGCAATATCAACGTTGAGCGCTCTGAACAACGCATGGACGCCGGCAGACCCGACGCATGGGGCTGGTGACGCGATGATCCTGATCGCCCTGGGGTCCAATCTGCCCGGGCCGTGGGGGAGCACGCCCGCCCGGACGCTGCAGCGGGCGGTGGGCGAGATCGCCCTGCTGCCCGGCCTGGCGTTGGGCGCCATGTCGCCCTGGTATCGCAGCCGTCCCGAGCCTCCGTCCGGACAGCCCGACTACGTCAATGGGGTGGTGGCGCTGCTGGGCACGCTCGCCCCGGACGCGCTGCTGGCGTCCCTGCAGGCCATCGAACAGGCAGCCGGGCGGGTGCGCAGCGTGGCGAATGCCGCCCGGACGCTGGATCTGGACATCATCGACATGGATGGGCTGGTGCGTGACGCGCCCGACCCGGTTCTGCCGCATCCACGGGCGCACGCGCGTGGTTTCGTGCTGCTGCCGCTCGCCGACATCGCTCCCGGCTGGGTCGAGCCGCGCCTCGGCCTGGAGCTGCGGCAGCTGATCGCGCGGCTTGCGCCCGACGGAGGTTGCGAGAAGCTGGTGGCAGCACTAGATTAGGCGTTTCCTGATCTGTCTGTTTGTTTTGGAGGTCGCCGCATGGCGCGCGTCACCGTCGAGGATTGCGTCGAGAAGATCCCGAACCGCTTCGAGCTCGTCCTCCTCGCTGCCCAGCGGGCGCGCAACCTTAGCCGCGGCGAGGAGCTGACGGTCGATCGGGACAACGACAAGAACCCGGTAGTGGCCCTGCGAGAGATCGCCGGCGAGACGGTCGAAGTCAGCCGGCTGCACCAGGATCTTGTCAAGTCGCTCGCCCGCGCTCCCGAGCCGGAGCCGGCCGACGAGGAGGTGCTCGACCTTATCCCGACCGACCAGAACATCTTCGGCCTGCAGGATGTCTCGGCCGAGGAGGAGGCCGGCAACATGGGTGCGGAGCTGTCGCCCGAGGACATCGAGTCCGCGATCGAGGCGGAACTCGGTGGCCGCCGTCGGTAGCTGCCATGCGGAGGCAGGATCCGGTTTTTTCGCCTGACGGCGTCCGGGTAGCTCCTCCGCAGTCGAATGCCCTGCCCGGCGGGCCCGCCTCGGGTGGCGCGCCGCCTCCGATAAGCTGCGACGGCCTGATCCGTCGCATTCTGGCCTACGATCCGAATGCCGACATCGCGCTGATCGAGCGCGCCTTCGCCCTGGCCCGCGAGGCGCACGCCAATCAGCTGCGCGACAACGGCGACCCCTACATCACCCACCCGCTGGCGGTGGCCGAGATCCTGACCGGCTTCCGTCTCGACGTGGCCTCGATCGCCACCGCCCTGCTGCACGACACGGTCGAGGATACCGGCGTCACCCAGGCGACCCTGGTGGCCGGCTTCGGCAAGACCATCGCGGAGCTGGTGGACGGGGTCACCAAACTCACCCGCCTCGAACTGCAGTCCGACCGCACCAAGCAGGCGGAGAATTTCCGCAAGCTGGTGCTGGCGATGAGCCGCGACATACGCGTGCTGATCGTCAAGCTCGCCGACCGGCTGCACAACATGCGCACGCTGCATTACGTGCGCCGCCAGGACCGCCGCGACCGGATCGCGCGCGAAACCATGGACATCTATGCGCCGCTCGCAGCGCGCATCGGCATGGACAAGGTCAAGACCGAGCTGCAGGACCGCGCCTTTGCCGAGCTCGAGCCGGAAGCCAACTCCACCATCCAGGCCCGGCTGAACTACCTGCGCGGCCAGGGTGCGGACGTGATCGAGGAGGTCCGCTCGGAGCTGGCACAGCTCTGTCGCGCCGCCGGCGTCGGGCCGCTGGAAGTCACCGGACGCGAGAAATCCCCCTTCTCGATATGGGAGAAGATGCAGAAGCGCAACGTGGCCTTCGAGCAGCTGTCCGACATCATGGCATTCCGCATCCTCGTGCCGAGCCGCGAGTCCTGCTACGTGGCCCTCGGCGCCATCCATGCCGCCTATCCGGTGATCGCCGGTCGTTTCAAGGACTACATCTCCACGCCGAAGGCCAACGGCTACCAGAGCCTGCATACCGGGGTCACGCTGCGCCACCCGCGCAACCAGAAGATCGAGGTGCAGATCCGCACGGCCGAGATGCACGACGTGGCCGACAACGGCGTCGCCTCGCACTGGGTCTATAAGGAGTCCGCCGTCACCTCCGACGAGAAGGCGAGCGAGGTCAGCACGGTGGTCAACCGGCTGCGCCGGCTGCGCTGGGTGCAGGACCTGCTCGAGATCATCGAGAATTCCGCAGCCCCGGACGAGTTCCTCGAGAACACCAAGCTCGAGCTCTACCAGGACCAGGTGTTCTGCTTCACGCCCAAGGGCCAGCTGATCCAGCTGCCGCGCGGTGCCACCCCGGTCGATTTCGCCTACGCCGTGCACAGCCAGGTTGGCGACAGTTGTGTGGGTGCGAAGGTCAACGGCCGGCTGATGCCGCTGCGCCACGAGCTGCAGAACGGCGACCAGGTCGAGATCATGACCGCCCGCGGCGGCACGCCCTCGGCTTCCTGGGAGCGCTTCGTCGTCACCGGCAAGGCGCGTGCCCGGATCCGCCGCCATCTCACCCAGCAGCAGCGCGAGACCCATCTCGATGCGGGCCGCGCCGCACTCGCCAAGGCCTTCCGCCAGGAAGGTGTCGACGGCTCGGAAAAGGTGCTCGACGGCCTGCTCAAGGACGGGGCGCTGAAGAGCCTCAAATGCGCGACTCTCGACGACCTCTACGTCGCCGTCGGCAACGGCAATACCGGGCCCAAGGACGTGGTCTACGCGGCCTATCCGGAACTGCGTCAGGCTGCCCGCGGGCCGCGCATGATCCCGAGCCTGCCGCGTCCGCCCGCCGCCCGAGCGCCGTCCGGCGGCAGCATGTCGCTGGCCGGGATCGGGCCGGGCATCGCCGTGCATTTCGCCGGCTGCTGCCACCCGCTGCCCGGTGACAAGATCGTGGGCATCGTGGCGCAGAGCAAAGGCATTACTGTGCATACCGCCGGCTGCCAGACGCTCGACGGCTTCGCCGCCACGCCCGAGCGGTTCATGGACGTCGACTGGGATTACGACCAGATCGTCCGCGGCGGCCCGTCCGATGCCCATGTCGGACGGGTCAGCGTGATCGCCGCCAACGAGCCCTCCATGCTGGCGACGCTGACCAACACCGCGGCCAAGCATGACGGCACGGTGGTCAACCTCAAGATCGTCAACCGCCAGCTCGATTTCATGGAGATCCTGGTCGATGTGGAGGTGCGCGACCTGCGCCACCTGTCGACCGTGATCGCCGCCCTGCGCGGTGCCAGCGGCGTCACCCAGGTCGAGCGGGCCAAGGCCTGAGGGCGCCTGCATGATCATCGGGCTCGGCAGCGACCTATGCGACATCAGGCGCATCGAGCGCGTCATCGCCGCCCATGGCGACCGGTTCCTCGAGCGCGTGTTCACCGCAGAGGAACGGGCGCGGGCGCAGCGACGCACGCAAGCCATCCGGGCCGCGACCTACGCCAAGCGGTGGGCGGCGAAGGAGGCCTGTGCCAAGGCGCTGGGCACCGGCTTCGCCGAGGGCGTGTTCCAATCCGATCTCGGCGTGGTGAACCTGCCCAGCGGCCAGCCGACCATGCGGCTGACCGGCGGCGCCGGCCTGCGCCTCGACGCGCTGCTGCCAGCCGGGATGCGGCCGCAGATCCTGCTCACCATGACCGACGAGCCGCCCTACGCCTTCGCCCAGGTGATCATCGAGGCGCGGCCGGCCAGCGGCGAGGCCGGCTGAGGCCGCCCACCCCGTCGCCTGCGTCCGCGCTTCCTCGGTGCCAAGGCAGTGCTTGACACGACAGGGTGCGGGCGGCTTCATCCGGCGCCCGCTCCCGGGGTGTGGTCGTCGTGCGGGCGCCGCAGGTCCGAGCCATGCGCCCGACCGCCATCCGAGGACATGAACGGGGTATGATGCGCCTAGGCAGAACGTCGGGCCGCGACAAGGCGGCCAAACCCTCCGGGCCGGAGAGCCCGGATCAGCCGGACGCCGCGGAGCATGCCGCGGCCGCTGGCAGCCCCGGCGCCGGGCAGCAGGCGCGGTCGGGCCTGCTGGAGATGGTGCGCACGCTGGTCTACGCGGCGCTGATCGCGGTCTTCGTGCGGACCTTCCTGTTCGAATCGTTCAACATCCCGTCCGGCTCGATGATCCCGACACTGCTGGTCGGCGATTACCTGTTCGTCTCCAAGTTCACCTACGGCTACTCGCGCTTCTCCTTCCCGTTCTCGCCCGACCTGTTCTCGGGGCGGATCGGCGGCCACCCGCCGCACCGCGGCGACGTGGCCGTGTTCCGCTTCACGCAGGACAATTCGATCGACTACATCAAGCGCATCGTGGGGCTCCCGGGCGACCACGTGCAGATGCGCGGCGGCGAGCTCTACGTCAACGGCGCCCTCGTGCCCCGCACCGATCTCGGCCCCTACGTGGCGACCGACGAGAACGGCACGCGCATGGAGGGCGAGCGCTACCAGGAGCGTCTGCCGGGCAGCGGCGGCCGGCCGCCGGTCGCCCACCAGATCCTCAAGCTGACCAGCGACGGCCAGTACAACAACACCCCCGACTACGTGGTGCCGCAGGGCTATTTCTTCGCCATGGGCGATAACCGCGACGACAGCGCCGACAGCCGCTTCATGGGCACCGAGCCGGACGATCTCGGCTTCGTGCCGATGCAGAACCTGGTCGGCCACGCCAAGTTCATCTTCTTCTCGATCGATGCCCGCTACCCCGCCTGGGAGTTCTGGGAATGGCCGGTCGAGATACGCTGGGGGCGGATCTTCCAGTGGGTGCGCTGATCGGCGCCCGCCCACCGCTCCCGGCCCACGTGGCCGGGCGGCCGGGGACGGAACGTGCGGGGACACAGCGCGCGGGCCTGAAGCGCGCCTGTGTCAAGCACGCCGGTATGAAGTGCGCCGGGACGGCTCCGGATTGAGCGAACATCGCGCCCGCATCGAGAGCCTGGCCGGTCAGCCGTTCCGGCGCGTCGATCTGTTCGACGAGGCGCTGCGCCACCGCTCCGCGGTCAACGGCGCGCGCGGTCGTGGCCGCGTCCAGGGGCCGGCCGGCAGCGGTTCGAACGAGCGGCTGGAGTTCATCGGCGACCGGGTGCTCGGCCTGCTGATGGCCGAGTGGCTGATCGAGCGTTTTCCCGACGAGCAGGAAGGCGGCCTCGGCCCGCGCCACGCGCAGCTTGTCTCCCGGCCGGTGCTGGCCAGGATCGCCATCCAGCTCGGCCTGCCCGATGCGCTCGACGTGGCGCCGCACGAGGCGCGTGCCGGGGTGCGGCAGGCGGTCAACGTGCTGGCCGACGCCGTCGAGGCGCTGCTGGGTGCCGCCTACCTCGATGGCGGCCTGGAGCCGGCCCGGCGCCTGGTGCGCGCCGCCTGGGGGGAGGCGATGCGCGAACAGGGCGCGGCACCGCCCAAGGACCCGAAGACAGCGCTGCAGGAATGGCTGCTCGGCCGGGGAATGAAGCTGCCGGTCTACGTGCTGGAAGCAGCCGACGGTCCGCCGCATGCGCCGCTGTTCCGGGTCCGCGCCGAAGCGGCCGGACGGTCGGCCGGCGGCACGGCGGGCAGCAAGCGCGCCGCCGAGAGTGCCGCGGCCGCTGCCCTGCTGGAGCAACTGGGATGAGCGCGCCCCCTCCGACCGGATCGCCCGATCCTTCCGGATCGCCCGGTTCCTCCGGATCGCCTCATCCGTCCGGCGGCGGACGCTGCGGCTTTGTCGCCATCCTCGGCGCGCCGAATGCCGGCAAGTCGACCCTGCTCAACCGTCTCACCGGCGCCAAGCTGTCGATCGTCAGTCCCAAGGCGCAGACCACGCGCTTCCGGGTGCTCGGCATCCTGATGCGCGATCTCCCTGCCGCCCGGGACCACATCGAGGGCGAGGGCCCAGGTGAAGGCGAGGGCGGGGGCGGCGGCGATCGCTCGGGCGGGCGCGCGCAGATCCTGCTGGTCGACACGCCCGGCATCTTCCGGCCGCGTCGCCGGCTTGACCGGGCGATGGTCGCCGCTGCCTGGAGCGGCGCGCAGGATGCCGACCTCGACATCCTGCTGGTCGACGCGCGCAGCGGCGTCACCGACGGGGTGCGCGAGATCGCCCGCGTGTTGGCCCAGACCCGGGGCGGGGCGGCCAGGGATGGCTCCGCCGGGGGTGGCTCCTCCGGGGGCGCGGCGCCGGGCGTGCCGCTCTGGGTGGTGCTCAACAAGATCGACTTGGTGCCCAGGCCTCGCCTGCTGCCGCTGGCCGGCGAACTGGCCGGGCTGCTCGAGGCCGAGCGGACGCTGATGGTCAGCGCACGTACCGGCGAGGGGCTCGACGACCTGCTCGATGCGCTGGCCGGCGCGCTGCCGGAGGGCCCGTTCCTCTATCCGGAGGACGATCTCACCGACCTGCCGGACCGGCTGCTCGCCGCCGAGCTGGTGCGCGAGCAGATCTTTCTGCAGACCCAGCAGGAGGTGCCGTACGAGACTACGGTGGAGACCGAGAACTGGCGCGAGCAGCCGGACGGCTCGGTGCGCATCGAGGTCACGATCTTCGTCGCCCGCCCCGGCCTCAAGGCGATCCTGATCGGCGCCAAGGGGGCGCGGATCCGCAGCATCGGCGAGCGCGCCCGGCACGCCCTGGCCGGACTGCTGGACCGCCCGTGCCATCTGTTCCTCAACGTCAAGGAGCGCGCCGGATGGGACGAGGAACGCGCCCGCCTGCGCGCCATCGGCCTGGACGACCAGGGGTGAGCGCGTGGGCGGCACCGGCTGGACGCGGGCTTGGGCAAAGCACTTGTGAGCGGCCGGGTCGGGGGGATATGAGAGGCCCGGCGCAGCGGGGCGGGCCTGACCTGACATGAGTGGACCTTCTGGCAACGTCTACCGTCGGGTCCTGCTCAAGGTCTCCGGCGAGGCGCTGATGGGGCGCGGCGAGTACGGTCTCGACAGCGAGACGGTCAGCCGGATCGCCGGCGACATCCGCGATGTCTTCGCGCTGGGCAGCCAGGTCTGCGTGGTGATCGGCGGAGGCAACATCTTCCGCGGCATCGCGGCGGCGGCGCGTGGCATGGACCGCGCGCAGGGCGACTATGCCGGCATGCTGGCCACCGTGATCAACGCGCTGGCCATGCAGAACGCGCTGGAGCGGATCGGCGTGCCCACCCGGGTGATGACCGCGATCCATATGTCGAGCATCGCCGAGCCCTATATCCGCAGGCGGGCGGTCCGCCACATGGAGAAGGGGCGGCTGGTGATCTTCGCCGCCGGCACCGGCAACCCGTTCTTCACCACCGACACGGCCGCCGCCCTGCGCGCGGCCGAGATGGAGTGCGACGCGCTGTTCAAGGGCACGCAGGTGGACGGCGTCTATTCCGAGGATCCGCGCAAGAACCCGGCGGCCGAGCGCTACCAGGAGCTGTCCTACCTGGAGGTCCTGTCGCGCGACCTCAATGTCATGGACGCCTCGGCGATCAGCCTCGCGCGCGAGAACAACCTGCCGATCATCGTATTCAACATCCACGCGGCCGGCGCGTTCGCGCAGGTGATGCGCGGCGAGGGGCCGTTCACCCGCATCATCGAGGCCCAGCCGATCCAGCCCGAGGCCTAGGTCCGGCGAAACGCGCCCGGAGATCGGGGGAACGAGGACCCGCCACGTGGCGGGAAAGGGAGGAAAGCCAACTTGGCTGCAGACCTGACGAGCCTGAAGGACGATCTGACCCGCCGCATGGACGGCGCGCTCGAGACGTTGCGTCGTGACTTCGCCGGCCTGCGTTCGGGGCGCGCGAGCCCGGCGCTCCTCGAGCCGGTGCGGGTCGAAGCCTATGGCGGCGAGGTGCCGATCACCCAGGTCGGCACCATCGCCGTCCCGGAAAGCCGCATGATCACCGTGCAGGTCTGGGACCGGTCGCTGGTCGGCGCGGTGGAGCGCGCGATCCGTGATGCCGGTCTGGGCCTCAATCCGGCGGCCGATGGCCAGGTGGTGCGCGTGCCGATCCCGCAGCTGACCGCAGAGCGGCGCGTCGAGCTGGCCCGCGCCGCCGGCCGCTACGCCGAGAACGCCAAGATCGCGGTGCGCGGCGTGCGCCGCGACGGGATGGACCAAATCAAGGGGCTGGAGAAGAAGACCGAGATCGGCGAGGACGAGGCCAAGGACTGGGCCGACGAGGTGCAGAAGCTTACCGATTCCTACGTCAAGCGCATCGACGACAGCCTTGCCGACAAGGAACGCGAGATCAAGCAGGTCTGACGCCTTGCGCAACCGCGACCCGATCCGGATCGACAGCGTGCGGGAGCTGGACGGCGGGCCGCAGCAGGCGGCTCCGGCCGCGGTGTCGCAGGCCGCTCCCGCCACGGCGCCGACCGCTGCAGCGCCCCCGGCCGCGCCGCTGGCGGCCCAACTGGGCGGGGTGGTGCCGCGGCACGTTGCGGTGATCATGGACGGCAACGGGCGCTGGGCCCAGGCCCGACGTCTGCCGCGGCTGGCCGGCCACCGGGCCGGCGCGCAGGCCGTGCGCCGCTGCATCCGTGCTTCGATCGAGAGCGGGGTGGAGTGGCTCACGCTCTACGCTTTCTCCTCGGAGAACTGGCGCCGCCCGGCCGACGAGGTGACCGACCTCACCGGCCTGCTGCGCCACTACCTGCGCCATGAGCTGGCCGAGCTGCACCGCGAAGGGGTGAGGCTGCGGGTGATCGGCGAGCGCGAGCGGTTCGATGACGACCTGCGCGCCGAGTTCGAGCGCGCCGAGCGCCTGACCGAGGGCAACGGGCGGCTCAACCTGATGGTCGCCCTGTCCTATGGCGGACGCTCCGACATCCTCGGTGCGGCGCGGCGGATCGCCGAACGGGCGCAGGCGGGCGAGCTGGATGCTGCCGGCCTCGACGAGGCCGGCTTCGCGCGGTTCCTCAGCACGGACGGCATCCCGGACCCCGACCTGATGATCCGCACCAGTGGCGAGTTCCGGCTGTCCAACTTCCTGCTCTGGCAGTCGGCCTATGCCGAGCTGGTGTTCATGGATGTGCTCTGGCCCGATTTCGGCCCGAGCCATTTTTCCGAGGCGCTCGATCAGTTCGCCCGGCGCAACCGGCGCTTCGGAGCACGTCCTGGCTGAGACCGTCCGTGCCGGCGCTGCGGCGGCTCCCGGGCCGGATGGCCGGGAACCGCCTGCTCCCGTTCCGCCGCCTGCCTCGTCGTGGCGCGACCTGCGGCTGCGGCTGATCTCGGCCGCCATTCTCGCGCCGTTCGGACTGGCCTGCCTGTTCAACGGCGGCTGGATCTTCGAGCTCCTGGTCCTGGCCGCCATGGTCGGGCTCGGCCATGAATGGGCCGGCCTCACCGCGACGCCGCGCCTGTCGCCCGCGCGCCTGGCATTGCTTGTCTGGCCGGGCCTCTCCCTGCTCGCCGTCGGCTGGCTGGGCTGGCCGGGTTCCTTGCGCCTGCTGCTGTGCGGGCTGCTGCTCGGCCCGTTGCGCGGCGGCGGTGTCGTGCTGGTCGGGCTGGCGGGCTTCGGGCTGATCTGGCTGCGCCGGATGACCGATGCCGGTCCGGCCTGCGTGCTGTTCGTGCTGCTCGCCGTCTGGGCCAGCGACAGTGTGGCCTACTTGGCTGGCCGCGCATTGGGCGGCCCGAAGCTCGCCCCGCGCATCTCGCCAGCCAAGACCTGGTCGGGTGCGGCGGGCGGCCTGGCCGGGGCCATGCTCGCCGGCCTGCTGGTCTGCCTGCTCGACCCGCGCGCGGGGAGCGGCACGGGGATCCGCATCGTGCAGGGGCTGGTGTTCGGCGGCGTCATCGGGCTGGCCGCGCAGGCCGGGGATCTGGCCGAGAGCGCCTTCAAGCGTCGCCAGGGGGTCAAGGATTCCGGCCAGATGATCCCCGGCCACGGCGGGCTGCTCGACCGGTTCGACGGGCTGATGGCTGCAGCACCACTGGCGGCGCTGCTGTCGCTCGGCAGCGGGATCGGGCACGGATTCTGGCAGCTCGACCCGTTCGACCTTCGCCCGATCGACCTGGCGGGGCGGCACATGACCCAGGGCTGGCTTGAGGGGATGATCGCCAAGGTGGGAAAGAGTTCGGAATGAAGCGGGTCTCGGTCCTTGGATCCACCGGCAGCGTGGGCCAGAGCACGATCGACCTGCTGTGCCAGGCCCCGGGGCGCTTCCGGGTCGAGGCGCTGGTCGGCGGACGCAACGTGGGCAAGCTCGCCGAGCAGGCGAGGGCGGTGGGCGCGGCCCTCGCCGTGCTCGCCGATCCGGCGGGCCTTGGCGAACTGCGCGACAGCCTGGCCGGCACCGGCATCGCGGTTGCCGCGGGCGAGGCGGCGGTGATCGAGGCCGCAGCACGGCCGGTCGACTGGACCATGGCGGCGATCACCGGTGCGGCCGGGCTGGCGCCGACCCTGGCCGCGATCCGGCTCGGGGCGAGTGTCGCCCTGGCCAACAAGGAGGCGCTGGTCTGCGCCGGCGACGTGATGCTGCGCGCCGTGACGCAGGCGGGTGCCACGTTGCTGCCGGTCGATTCCGAACACAACGCCATCTTCCAGGCGATGGCCGATCGTCAGCAGCGCGAGGTGGAAAGCATCACGCTCACCGCCTCCGGCGGCCCGTTCCGCAGCGCCAGCCTCGAGCAGATCGAGCAGGCGTCGCCCGAGGCGGCGCTGCGCCATCCGGTCTGGTCGATGGGTGCCAAGATCACCATCGATTCGGCCAGCATGTTCAACAAGGGGCTCGAGATCATCGAGGCCGCCCGCCTGTTCGGCCTGCCCGAGGAGCGCATCGGCGTGCTGGTGCATCCGCAGTCGGTGGTGCACGGGCTGGTGCATTACAGCGACGGCAGCGTGCTCGCCCAGCTCGGCGCGCCGGACATGCGCATCCCGATCGCGCACGCGCTCGCCTGGCCCGAACGCCTGCCGACCAACTCGCCGCGCCTTGATCTCGCCCAGGTCGGGCGGCTCGAGTTCGAACCTCCCGATCCGGTCCGTTTCCCCGCCCTGCGCCTGGCCCGGGCTGCGCTGCGCGAGGGGGGAGCTGCGCCGTGCGTGCTGTCGGCGGCCAACGAGGTGGCGGTCGAGGCCTTTCTCGCCCGACGCATCGGCTTCGGCGCGATCAGCCGGCTGGTCGAACAAGTGCTGGACGAGATCGGCGCGCAGCCGGCCGACAGCCTGGAGGCGGTGCTGCACTGGGACGCCGAGGCCCGCCGCCTGGCACGCGCCCGGGCCGGCCTGGGCGCGGATGGTTCGCGCGCGGCGTGAAAAGCACTTATATAGAGCCCAGACGCAGCATGTCTCGGGCATGCCCCGGGCGGCCTTTCGCCCGGGCCCGGGCAGGGACCACGCGCGCGGAAAGTAAGGCCTGATGCTCTCGCACCTGCTTCGCACCCCTCTGGCCTTCGCCCTGGTGCTGGGCGTGCTCGTGTTCGTGCACGAGTTCGGACACTACCTCGCCGCGCGCTGGCGCGGCGTGCATGTCGACGTGTTCTCCATCGGCTTCGGCCGGCCGCTGCTGCGCTGGCACGACAAGGTCGGCACCGAATGGCGGCTGTGTGCCCTGCCGCTCGGCGGCTACGTCAAGCCGCACGGGTTCGAAGGCCCGGAGGAAGCGGACCCGCAGACCCAGGCCGGCTGGATCCCCGGCAGGACCTTCCACGACAAGCCGGTCGGCTCGCGGGCGATCGTCATCCTGGCCGGGCCGGTGTTCAACTTCCTGCTCGCCATCATCCTGTTCTGGGGGCTGTTCGCCGCGTTCGGCAAACCCTCCAACATCCCCGCCGCCACGGTTGCCCCCGTGGTCGGCGAGTTGGTCGGCGGCGCGCCGGCAGCACGCGCCGGTGTCGAGCCGCACGACCGGATCCTGTCGGTGGCGGGCGTGCCGACGCCCACCATCGGCGCCGTGCAGAAGCAGGTGGTCGCCGCCGCCGGCAGGCACATCACGCTCGGCATCGAGCGCGGCGGCCGCCAGCTCGACCTTCCCGTCACCGTTGGCGACAGCGGCGGCCATCACGGGGTGATCGGCGTGATGTTCGCAGCCCCCCCGGCGCGCCCGCTCGGTCCGGCCAGGGCCCTCGGCGCGGCGGTGCGGGAATGCTGGACGGTGACCGTGCAGATCTTCTCCGGCATCGGCCAGATGCTCACCGGCCAGCAGAGCGTCGACCAGCTCGGCGGTCCGCTGCGCATCGCCCAGCTCTCCGGGCAGGTCTCCGAGCTGGGTGCGGCGAGCCTGATCAGCTTCATCGCGCTGCTGTCGATCAATCTCGGCCTGATCAACCTCTTTCCCGTGCCGGTGCTCGATGGCGGGCGGCTGGTGTTCTACGCGATCGAGGCGATACGCGGCCGTCCGGTGTCCAGGCGGGTGCAGGAATACGGGTTCCGGGCCGGCTTTGCCTTGATCGCCTGCCTGTTTCTCTTCGTCACCTTCAATGATCTCTCCCATCTCGGCCTGTTCGCCTGGGTCAGGACCTTCGTCGGCTGATCGGGCGGGGTGCCTGTCGGGCCCCTCCTGCGCCGCCGATCGGCTGGCTTGGCTCAGTTGATTGGCTTCAATCAGCCGGCTGGCGCGGTTGCTCGGCTCGCGTCTTCGCTTGGCCGGCAGGGCGTGGGCGCCTGGGGTTGGCTCACGCGGGTCGAAACCAGCCCGGGTGCTTGCGCAGCCCTTGGCATTTCGGCTAGCTGCCCGCCACGGTCGCAACGGCGCCAGGATCCGCGTCCCTTGAGTTGTCGCGCTGACCGAGCTTGAAGGGGTGGCACGTCTTGTCCGGTAAACGCTTCGCGCTGTTCGCCTCGGTGTGCCTGCTGCCTCTCGCTCTCGACAAGACCGCTTCGGGCCAGACCGCCGGTGCGGCCCCGGCGCAGCCGGTCCCCGCCGATGCGACGGCCGGCACCGCCCCGCCGCCGGCCGGCGCCCGACCGCCGCGGCCGCACCATCCGGTGCGCCCTCGCGCCACGGAGGCGCAGCTGCCGCTTGGCGGAGGCGGCACGATCGCCAGCATCGACGTGCGCGGCAACCAGCGAATCGAGACCAGCACCGTCCTGTCCTATCTGCTGGTGCAGCCGGGAGATCCGTTCAACCAGGACGAGCTCGACCGTTCGCTCAAGACGCTCTACGCGACCGGATTGTTCCGCGACGTGAGCCTGCAGCGGCGCGGCAACACGCTCGTGGTCGATGTCAGCGAGAACCCGATCGTCAACCGCATCGCGTTCGAGGGCAACCACGCGATCAAGGATGACGACCTGCGCAAGGAACTCACCCTGCGGCCGCGGGCGGTCTACACGCCGGAGATGGCCTCTCGCGACCGGCTGAAGATCCTCGACGCCTACGCCGCGAAGGGCCGCTACGACGTCACCGTGACGCCGCAGATCATCCGCCTGTCGCACAACCGCATCGACGTGGTCTTCCGGATCAGCGAAGGCACGCTCACCCTGATCCGCAAGGTCAGCTTCGTCGGCAACAAGGCGTTCTCGGAAGCGCGGCTGGCACAGGTGGTCAGCTCCAAGGAGCATGCCTGGTATCGTTTCTTCTCCAACTCGGACGAGTACAACCCCGACCGGATCCAGTACGACCGCGAGCTGCTGCGCCGCTTCTACCTGCGCAACGGCTATGTCGATTTCGATGTCTCGGACTCGACCGCCGAGCTCTCGCCCGACCGCAAATCCTTCATCCTCACCTTCACCATCCATGAGGGTGCCCGCTACCGGGTGGGCAAGGTCGAGGTGCGCTCGACCCTGCGTCACGTGAGCAGCGAAAGCCTGATGCCGCAGCTCAAGCCGCTCGAGCATCGCTGGTACGACGGCGATGAGGTGCAGCGTCAGTCGGACGCGATGCAGGACCAGTTGCAGGCCGCCGGCCATCCGTTCGCCGTCGTGCGCCCGGAGATCGCGCGCAACACGGAGAACCATACGGTCGACCTGCTGTTCGACGTCAGCGACGGGCCGCGCGTTTATGTCGAGCGCATCGACATCAACGGCAACACCATCACCCAGGACCATGTGATCCGTCGTGCCTTCGACATGGCCGAGGGCGACCCGTTCACGCCCACCCAGCAGCGGCGCGCCAAGCAGGAACTCGAGGATCTCGGCTATTTCAGCGGCGTGACCGTCGACACGGCGCCTGGATCTGCGCCGGACCGCGTGGTGGTCAACACCAACCTGGCGGAGAAGCCGACCGGCGAGCTGACCCTGGGCGGCGGCTATTCGACCGATGCCGGCATCCTGGGCAATGCCGGCCTGCGACAGAAGAACCTGGTGGGCAGCGGCATCGATGCGAGCCTGCAGGGTACGCTCGCCCAGTACGAGAACGAGGTCGATTTCTCGCTGAGTGATCCGTACTTCCTCGGCCGCAACCTGCTGGCCGGTGCCGACCTGTACAGCATCATGACCAACAACATCAATATCTCGGACTATTACGAGACACGCACCGGCGCCACCTTCCGCGTCGGCTATGCCTACAACCGCTTCCTGTCGCAGTCGTGGAACTACTCGCTGGTCGACCGCAACGTCAGCAACATCAACACCGCCGCCAGCCTCTACATCCAGGACGAATCCGGCTGGTCGCTGCTGTCGCAGATCGGCACGACGCTGGCGCTGGACCATCGCGACAGCCGCCTGCAGCCGCATACCGGCTACATCGTGCGGGTCGGCGGCGACTTCTCCGGACTGGGTGGCGACGAGAAATACGTGCGCGGCAAGATCGATGCCGCCTACTACATCCCGCTCGACCGCTTCACCGGCAATCATGACTGGACGCTCGCGCTGACCGCGGGCACCGGCTATCTCGCCGATTACGCCGGCGGCCGGCAGAGCATCATCGACAATTTCTATCTCGGCGGCGACAACCTGCGCGGCTTCCTCGACGGCGGCGTCGGTCCGCACACCGTCTCGACCAGCCAGTATCCGGCCTACGACGCGCTGGGTGGTCGCTTCATCTATACCGAATCGCAGACGCTCAACTTCCCGCTGCCGCTCAGCCCCGATCTCGGGCTGTCGGGACGCACCTTCGTCGACATGGGCGGACTGGCCGGCATCCGGGTCATCCGGCCCAACGCCAACAACCCGAACGCCACCCCCGCCAACCTGCAGATCGGCGGCGACAATCTGGTGCCACGCGTCAGTGCCGGCGTCGGCGTGTCGTGGAAGAGCCCGTTCGGCCTGATCAACGTCGATATCGGCATCCCGATCATCAAGCAGCACCTGGACCAGACCCAGGTCTTCCGTTTCGGCTTCGGCTCCAATTTCTAAGGCTGCGATTACCTGAGGTGATGATGTCCCGTTTGCTCCGCGCCCCGTTCGGCGCTCTCCTGCTGGGTGCGGCACTCGCAGCCCCGGGCCTTGCGGTGCCGGCCGCTGCCCAGAGCTCCGGCCAGGGCTGGTTCGTGCCCAAGGCGGCAGCCCCGTCGGCGGCGACCGGCCACCGTCGCGCCGCCCTGCCGCCGCCGAATGCCGCTCCGCCGGGACCCGATGAGGCAGCCTCCACCGAGGGCGGCCCGCAGGCCCAGCCGGTGCTGCCGCTGCCGCCGATCCCGCCGCTGGCCGAGATCGCCAAGGGCACGCCTCCGCCCACGGCGGTGATCGGCGTGCTGAGCGTGCCGGACGTCATGCGCCAGTCGATCGCCGCCCAGGAGGTGCAGCGCGTGCTCGGCGCACGGCGCGACAAGCTCAACCAGGACGCCCAGCAGGAACAGGCAACCTGGCGCGACATGCAGCAGCAGATCCAGAACGCCAAGCTGTCGCAGTCGCAGCGCGAGGCGCGCGAGCGCTCGCTGCAGCAGCGCGTGCTGCAGGCGCAGCGTGACTTCCGCAACCGTGGCCGCATCCTGCAGGAAGCCGCCCAGGTGTCGCTCGGCCAGGTGGAGCGCGAGCTGGTCCAGGTCATCCGCCAGGTTGCCGCCTCGCGCGGCATGAATCTCGTGCTGCATCGCGAGCAGGTGGCGCTCAACACCAACGAGTTCGACATCACCACCGCGGTCGCCAATCAGCTCAACTCGACCCTGACCTCGGTGTTCATCCCCGGCGACGGGGTCGATCCCGAGCAGATCGCCAAGTCCGGGGTCTATCCAACCACCGCCAATCCGGGGGCGCCGTTGCGGGCCGCGACCGCCTCGGCGAGCAGTGCGCCGGCTCCCGCTGCCAAGCACTGATCCGGTGCGCCGCGTGGACGGCCGGCCGGCATGAGCGGGCTGGGTGATGCGCGCTTCTTCGCCCGCGGCGCGCCGCGCGCCCCCGAGGCGCTGGCCGAGCTGATCGGCGCCCGGCTGGTGCCGCCGGCCGCGGGCACCCTGCCAGCCCTCCTGGAGGGCGTGGCACCGCTGCAGGCGGCCACCCCCGGCGAGGTCAGCTTCCTCGACAACCGCCGCTATCTCGGCGCGCTGCGCGACACCCGGGCGGGTGCGGTGATCGTCTCGCCCGCCTTCCAGTCCGCCGTGCCCGGACACAGCGCGGCATTGGTCACAGCGCAGCCCTATCTCGGCTGGGCGCAGGTGGCGGCCGCCTTCTACCCGCCCGAGGCCACCCGGCCGGGCATCCACCCCACCGCCGTGGTCGACCCAGGCGCCGAACTCGACCCATCGTGCGAGGTCGGTCCCTACGCGGTGATCGGCGCCGGTGCCGCGCTCGGCGCGAGGGTGCGCGTTGCGTCGCATGCGCTGGTCGGCCCCGGCGTGGTGGTGGGTGCCGACAGCCGGATCGGGCCGCATGTCAGCGTGAGCCACGCCATGCTGGGCGCGCGGGTGACGCTGCATCCGGGCGCGCGGGTCGGGCAGGAGGGATTCGGCTTCGCGGTGACGGAGGCCGGATTCGTCGGCGTGCCGCAACTCGGCCGGGTGCTGATCGGCGATGACGTGGAGGTCGGCGCCAATGCCACGATCGACCGCGGCTCGTCCCAGGACACGGTGATCGGCGCCGGCTCGCGCCTCGACAACCTTGTGCAAATCGGGCACAACGTCCGCCTCGGTCGGTGTTGCATCGTCGTGGCACAGGCAGGAATCTCGGGCTCCACGGAACTCGAGGATTTCGTCACGGTTGCGGCGCAGGCAGGGCTGATCGGCCACATTCGGATCGGCCGCAAGGCCCGGGTCGGGGCGCAAGCGGGTGTCATGTCCGACGTCGAAGCGGGCGCCGATGTCATCGGCAGCCCGGCGATGGCGTTTCGCGAGTTCTTCCGCAACGTGGCAACGCTGCGCCGGCTGTCCCGCAGGCGGCCTTCGGAGGCCGGTGGCGGGGAGCAGTCAGAGTGAGCGGGCGGCTCGACCGGCGGCCCGCGAACGGCGCGCGCGGTGGCGCGGGGCCGAGCAAGGGGTTCGGATTGGACGTCGATGGACGGAACGACACAGAACGACGTGGCTGACGTCTCGCGCGGGGACAAGGTGGCCGGTGACAGGGCAAGCGCCTCGGTCAGACCGCCACCGGCAGCCGAGCTGGGCAGGGCCGGCGACGAGGCGATCGGCCGGACGGCGCCGGTGAGCGGCGAGGGCGGCACGCGGATCGAGCAGATCGACGTGATGCGGATCATGAGCGCGATCCCGCACCGCTACCCGTTCCTGATGATCGACCGCATGGTCGATGTGGTGCCCAACGAGAGCGCGATCGGCATCAAGAACGTCACCGTCAACGAGCCCCACTTCCAGGGACATTTCCCCGGCAAGCCGGTCATGCCGGGCGTGCTGATCATCGAGGCGATGGCGCAGACCGCGGCAGCGCTGGTGGTGACCACGCTGGGGGCGTCCTTCGAGGGCAAGATCGTCTATTTCATGACGATCGAGAACGCCAAGTTCCGCCGGCCCGTCGGCCCTGGCGACCAGCTGCGCATCCATGTCGAGAAGGAACGCAGCCGGGGCAATGTCTGGAAGTTCCGCGGCGTGGCGCGGGTCGACGGCGTGTCTGTCGCCGAGGCCAGCTACAGCGCCATGATCATGAGCTGATCCCGCTCGCGCCCACCGGCCGCCTTCCGGGTCGCACCTGTGCGGGGGGTCCGGCTTGACCGGCCGGCGGCGCTTCCGTCACCGGCTGAAACATACATTGTCTTGGCCCTGCCGCCGCGGCCGGGCGATGCGTGTCAGCCCGGCCGCGCCGCATCCGGCGCGCAATGCCCTTTCGAGATGAACATGCTGGATTTGACCGTGCCGACAAGCCAGTGCGACATCCATCCCACCGCCATCGTCCATGCCGGGGCAAGGATCGGAGCGCGGGTGCGGATCGGGCCGTACTGCAGCGTGGGCGCGGAGGTGACGATCGGCGACGGCACCGAACTCGTCTCGCACGTGGTGGTCGACGGCCGCACGACGATCGGCGCCGACTGCCGGCTCTACCCGTTCTGCACCGTGGGCCTGGCACCCCAGGACCTGAAATATCGCGGCGAGCCGACCCGCTGCGAGGTGGGCGCGCGCACCACGGTCCGCGAGGGTGTCACGATCCATCGCGGCACCGGATCCGGCGGCGGCCTGACCCGGGTGGGCGAGGGCTGCCTGGTGATGGCCAACGCGCATGTGGCGCATGACTGCCTGATCGGCGACCGCGTCATCATCGTCAACAACGTGGTGATGGGCGGCCATGTGGTGATCGGCGACGACGCCCGGATCATGGGCTCGGCCGCGCTGCACCAGTTCATCCGCATCGGCCGCGCGGCCATGGTGGGCGGCGTGTGCGGTGTGGAGTCCGACGTCATCCCCTATGGCAGCGTGATGGGCAACCGGGCCCGGCTGGTCGGGCTGCACTGGGTCTGGCTGCGCCGCAACGGGGCGGAATCTGCCGATCTGCACCGGCTGCGCCGCGCCTTCCGCACGCTCTACCCGCGCGACGGCGGCGGCGGCGAGACCTTCGAGCAGCGGATGGCGCGCGCCCGCGACGAGTTCGGCGATGATCCGCGGGTGGGCGAGATCCTCCATTTCATCGACGCTCCCAGCCGCCGCGGCCTGGTGCGCGTGGCGCGTCGCGGCAGCGGGTCAGAGGAAAGCGAGGGGGTCTGAGCCGGGCCGTCGCAGACGCGGTGGGGCCGGCCGTCGGGATCCTCGCCGGCGGCGGTCCGCTGCCCGCGGCGGTGGCGCGCGCGGTGCTGGCCCAGGGCCGCGCCGTGTTCATCGTGGCCTTCCAGGATTTCGCCGAGCCAGAGGTGGTGGCACCGTTCCCACACGAGGTGATCCGGCTTGCCGCCGCCGGCCAGATCCTCGCCGCATTGCGTCGCCACAGCTGCCGCGAGCTGGTGCTGATCGGCCCCGTCCGGCGGCCGGCGCTGCGCGACCTGCGCCCGGACACCGAGGGGGCGCGCATCCTGGCGCGCGTCGGCCGCGCCCTGTTCGGCGGCGATGACGGGCTGCTCGGCGCGCTGGTCCGGGTGCTCGGCGAGGAGGGTTTCGTGGTGCGCGGCGCGCACGAGTTCCTCCACGAGGCGCTCGCCCAGCCCGGCCCGCTCGGCCGCCATGCCCCCGACCACCAGGCCGAGGCCGACATTGCCCGCGGCGTCGCCGTGGTGCGCGCCCTGGGGCGGCTTGATGTCGGCCAGGGCTGCATCGTCCAGGACGGGCTGGTGCTGGCCGTCGAGGCGCTGGAAGGAACCGACCGGATGATCGAGCGCGCGGCCGGGCTGCGCCAGCCGGGGCCGGGCGGCGTGCTGGTCAAGCTGGTCAAGCCCGGCCAGGAGCGCCGCGCCGACCTGCCGACCATCGGTCCGCGCACGATCGAGGGAGCGGCCGCCGCCGGACTGCGCGGCATCGCCATCGAGGCCGGCGGCACGTTGCTTACCGACCGGGCGGGGTGCATCGTCGCCGCCGACCGGCTCGGCCTGTTCATGACCGGGATCGACCCGGCCGCCTTGACCGACCTGCCAGTCCTGTCCGACCCGCCTCAGGAGCGATGATGCCGAGCTACCTCCACACCATGGTCCGGGTGAAGAACCTCGACCGCAGCATTGAATTCTACCAGCTGCTCGGCATGCGCGAGCTGCGCCGGCACGAGGTGCCGGATGGCAAATACACGCTGGCCTTCGTCGGCTACGAGGACAACGCGCATGGCCAGGCCGAAATCGAGCTGACCTACAACTGGGGCCAGGACGAGGGCTACGAGGTGGGCTCCGGCTTCGGCCATTTCGCGGTCGGCGTGCCCGACGTGGCGGCCGCCTGCGAGCAGGTCCGCCACGGTGGCGGCAAGGTGACGCGCGAGGCCGGGCCGGTGAAATTCGGCACCACGGTCATCGCCTTCGTCGAGGATCCGGACGGCTACAAGATCGAGCTGATCCAGAGATAGCCGGCCCGATCCGGAGCCGAGGTGCGCTGTGCCAGAGCTGCCCGAGTCGGAGGGTCAGACGTCGCGCGACAGCGCTTCCTCGACCCGCTCGATGGTCCGGATCACCGACTCGGCGGTGCGTCGGGCGATCGGGTCATCGCTGCCGGTCAGGCGATCGGCCAGCAGCAGGGCGGGCGACAGGATGCCGCGCACGTCGTGGCGCAAGCGCGAGGCGGCCTGCTCGAGCGCGTCCACCTGGGCCTCGGCCCGCTCGGCGCGCTGCGCCAGGGAGTCGATCAGCGCTTGGTCTTCTGCGGTGCGGGCCATGGTCGGCGATCCTGGTGCGGGCTTCGCGATCCTAGCACGAGACCACCTTGGGGAGTCTGCGGGCCGGTTCCGGAGACGGGCCGGCGGCGGCCGCGCGGCGCGGTGCTGGCGGCCACGCCGGGCGCTCCGAGTGGGGCGAGTTGACGTAAGCCGCCCGCGCCGACTATAAGCCGCCGCTCTTTGACGAGGAGACGCGTGCCGTGAAGCGCACCTATCAACCATCCAAGCTTGTGCGCAAGCGTCGCCACGGGTTCCGCGCACGCATGGAAACCACCGGTGGCCGGCGTGTCCTGTCCGCGCGGCGCGCCAAGGGGCGCAAGCGTCTCTCCGCCTGATCCCGGACAGGCGGTCCGGCCGGTTGGCCGGACGGCTCCGCCAGGTCGCAGGAGGGTTCGGGGCGGAGGAGGGTTCGGATGGCCACGGTCGAGACACGGCTGAAGCGCCGGGCCGAATTCCTCCGCGCCGCGCGCGGCCGCAAGGTCTCCATGCCGGGCCTGGTGCTCCAGGCGCTCGCCCGTGACGACCAGGCTCCGGCCCGCCTCGGCTTCACCGTCACCCGCAAGGTGGGCAACGCCGTGGTGCGCAACCGGGTCCGCCGTCGCCTGCGCGAGGCCGCGCGCGTCGCACTCGCCGTCGATCCGCCGCTCGGCGTCGACCTGGTGCTGATCGGCCGCTCGACCACGGCCGCCCGCGAGTTCCGCGCCCTCGTCGAGGATGTCTGCCAGGCGGTGGGCCGGATCGCCCGGCGATGAGCCCGCTGGCGCATGGCCTGCGGGCCCTGGTTCGCGTGTACCAGTTCACCCTGCGCCCGGTGCTCGGGCCCAACTGCCGCTTCACCCCGTCCTGCAGCGATTATGCGCACCAGGCGATCGCCACGCACGGGGCGGCGCGTGGCGCGGGGCTTGCGGTCCGCCGTGTGTTGCGCTGCAACCCGTGGTGCGCGGGCGGGCACGATCCGGTGCCGCCCGCCAAGCCCCGCCCGTTCCGCTCCCCTCGCACAGAAAGCCCGGCCGCGCGCTGATGGACAACAACCGCCTCATCCTCGCGATCGCCCTGTCGGTGGCGATCCTGCTCGGCTTCGAACTGATCATGCCGCGCCACAACCCGGCCGCCCTGCGCCAGCAGGCGAGCCATTCGACCCAGGCAACACCGCCGGCGCAGCAGCGCGCGCCGCAGATCGACACGGCCGGCACCCAGCCCGAGGCGGTCGCACCACCGTCCGGTCCGGTGCGGCTGCCGATCGAGGGCACCCGGGTGAAGGGCAGCATCGACCTGGTCGGCGCCCGGCTCGACGATCTGGTGCTTCGCGACTACCACGAGACCGTGCAGCAGGGCTCGCCGCAGGTGCGGGTGCTCGAACCCGCCTCCGACCCGCAGCCGAACTGGGTGCAGCTCGGCTGGAGTGACGGTGCCGACGGGGGCGTGAAGCTGCCCGACAGCCACACGCGCTGGACCGCCGACCACCCGACCCTGTCCACCGGACAGCCGGTGACGCTGTCGTGGAACAATGGTGCGGGGCTGACCTTCCAGCTCACCTTCTCGATCGACCGCGACTACATGTTCGCCGTCCGGCAGAGCGTGCGCAACGACACCGGCAAGCCGGTCCGGCTCTATCCCTGGTCGCGGGTGAGCCGCGGCTACCTGCCGGCCGTCACCGGCGGCTACCTGGTCCATGAGGGACCGATTGGCGTGGTCGATGGCCGGCTGCAGGAGATGTCCTACAAGGGTGTGCAGAGCGACTCGCGCAGCAACGGCGGCGATGCGGCGTGGAGCGCGGTGCAGCCCGCCGGTCGCGACGCGGCCTGGGCCGGGATCACCGACAAATACTGGCTGACCGCGGTGATCCCCTCGGCGGCGAGCGCCGAGACGGCCAGCTACCGCTACGTCCCCAACTCCGGCGCCGGGACCTGGCAGATCGACTTCCTCGCCCAGGCGCCGACGGTGGTGCCCGCCGGAGGTACGGCGTCGAGCAGCAGCGAGGTGTTCGCCGGCGCCAAGGAGGTGCACCTGCTCGACGGCTACCAGCGCAGCCTGCACATCGCCGATTTCTGGAAGGCGGTCGATTTCGGCTGGTTCGCCTTCCTGACCCGGCCGATCTTCTTCGTGCTGGACTGGCTGAACACGCAGCTGGGCAATTTCGGCCTGGCGCTGATGGCCTTCACCCTGCTGGTCAAGACCCTGTTCTTCCCGCTCGCCACCCGCTCGTTCCGCTCGATGAGCAAGATGAAGCTGCTGGCCCCCAAGATGCAGTCGGTGCGCGAGCGCTACAAAGACGACCCGATGCAGATGAACAAGGAGATGATGTCGCTCTACCGCTCGGAGGGCGTCAATCCGGCCAGCGGCTGCCTGCCGATGGTGGTGCAGATCCCGGTCTTCTGGTGTCTCTACAAGGACCTCTACGTCACCATCGAGATGCGGCACGCGCCGTTCTTCGGCTGGATCCGCGACCTGTCGGCCCCCGACCCGTCCAACATCTTCAACCTGTTCGGCCTCATCCCGTTCGATGCGACGGCGATCTCGTCGATGCTGCATCTCGGCTTCTGGCCGATCGTGCTGGGCGGCACGATGTTCCTCCAGCAGCGCATGAACCCGCCGCCGCCCGACCCGACTCAGGCGCGCCTGTTCCAGATGATGCCGATCATCTTCACCTTCATTCTGGCGCGCCAGCCGGCCGGACTGGTCATCTACTACTGCTGGAACAACCTGCTGACGGTGGGCCAGCAATGGTTGATCATGCGCAGCACCAAGCTGGGGAGCGGTCGCGCGGCACGACCGGTGCAGAGCTGAACGGGATCGATCTTTCCTTCGGCCAGCCGCTCCCGGCTGACGAGGCGGGAGCCGAGCGGCTGGCTTGCCTCGAGGCGGGACGCCTGCTGTTCGCCGGCGAGTGCCGCTTCTTCCACGCAGCCCAGCGCCTCGACCAGCTGCCGCCGGCCGCCGGCCCCGAGATCGCGTTCGCGGGGCGCTCCAATGTCGGCAAATCCACCCTGATCAACGCGCTCACCGGACGCGGCAGCCTGGCGCGCGCCTCCTCGCATCCGGGCCGGACGCGGCAGCTCAATTTCTTCGATCTCGCCGGGCGCCTCACCCTGGTCGACATGCCGGGCTACGGCTACGCCCAGGCCTCGCTGTCGGTCAAAGAGGACTGGCAGCGCATGATGTTCGACTTCCTGCGCGGCCGTGCCACCCTGCGCCGGGTGGTGCTGCTGCTCGACAGCCGCATCGAGCTCAAGGCGAACGATCGCGAGGCGATGGCGCTGCTCGACCGCGCCGCCGTCACCTTCCAGCTCGTGCTGACCAAGGCCGACGCGCTCAAGCCGCAGGCCCTGGCCCGCAAGTGCGAGGAGGTCGGGGCGCTCGCCCGGCGCCATCCGGCGGCGCACCCTGAGGTGCTGGCGGTGAGCGGCGAGACGGGAGCCGGGGTGCCGGAGCTGCGCGCAGCACTCGCCGTCCTGGCGGCACCGGCGTGAGCGGACGGTACTGAGCGTGGGGCTGAGCGTGGAGCAGGCGGGGAAGGGAGTGCCATGAGCCTGAGCGAGGAAGCGCTGAATGCGGCGCGCCAGCAGGCGGCGGTGCTGGCCAGCGCCCTGCCGTTCCTGCGCCGCTATGCCGGCGACACGGTGGTGGTGAAATATGGCGGCCACGCGATGGGCGATCCGGCGCTCGCCCGTTCGTTCGGCGAGGACATCGCCCTGCTCAAGCAGGTGGGCGTCAATCCGGTGATCGTCCACGGCGGCGGCCCGCAGATCAACGCCATGCTCGAGCGGCTGGCGATCAAGTCGAGCTTCGTCGACGGGCTGCGGGTCACCGACGCGGCGATGGTCGAGATCATCGAGATGGTCCTCTCGGGCTCGGTCAACAAGCAGGTGGCCGACCTGATCAACCGCGCCGGCGCGCTGGCCGTCGGCATCTCCGGCAAGGATGGCGGGCTGATCCATGCCTCCAGGCTCAAGCGGACGGTGCGCGATCCGGGCAGCCATATCGAGCGCGCGCTCGATCTCGGCTTCGTGGGGCAGCCCGACCGGATCGACACAAGGGTGCTCTACGCCCTGTCCGGCTCGGGCCTGATCCCGGTGATCGCCCCGGTCGGCGTGGGCGCGGACGGCGAGACCTACAACATCAACGCCGACACCGCCGCCGGCGCCATCGCCGGCGCACTCGGCGCCACCCGGCTGCTGATGCTGACCGACGTGCCGGGCGTGCTCGACGACAACAAGCAGCTCATCGAGGAGCTGTCCGCCGAGCAGGCGCGCGCCGGCATCGAGCGGGGCACCATCTCGGGCGGCATGATCCCCAAGGTCGAGACCTGCCTGGAGGCGGTGGCCTCGGGGGCCAAGGCCGCGGTGATCCTCGACGGCCGCGTGCCGCACGCCTGCTTGCTCGAGCTGTTCACCTCGGCCGGCCCGGGAACGTTGATCAGGGGCGGCTAGCAGGTCCAGGGGCTTGGCCCCTGGACTCCATCAAAGGTGCAGCCTTTGCACCCCGATCATCAGGCATCGCGGTGTGGCCATGCGCCCGCTCGCTTGCCCCGAACCCGGTCGCGCGTATAACCGGGCCACCATGCTGGTCGAATTCCACAAGATGCAGGGCGCCGGCAACGATTTCGTCGTGCTCGACGAGCGCGCGGCACCGCTCGGCCTGACCGCGTCGCAGCTCGCCTGGCTGGCCGACCGCAGGCGCGGGGTCGGCTGCGACCAGATCATCCTGATCGGACCCGGCGACGAAGCCGCCGACGCGGCGATCCGCTTCTACAACAGCGACGGCAGCGAGGCCGGCGCCTGCGGCAACGGCACGCGTTGCGCCGCCTCGCTGCTCGCCGCCGAGACCGGGCGCCGCGACGTGCGGCTGCGCGGCCCGGCCGGCCCGCTCGCCGCCGAGATGCTCGAGGACGGGCGGGTGCGGGTGGACATGGGAGCGGCACGCCTGGACTGGCGCGACATCCCGCTGAGCGGCCCGGCCGACACGCTGCACCTGCCGCTCGCCGGCGATCCGGCCGCCTGCTCGATGGGTAATCCGCACGCCACCTTCTTCGTCGACGATCTCGACACGACCGACATCGCCGCGCGCGGAGCTGCGCTGGAACATGACCCGCTGTTCCCCCAGGCCTGCAACATCGGCTTCGCCCAGATGCTGGGCCCGCGGCGTCTGCGCCTGTTCGTCTGGGAACGCGGCGCCGGGCTCACGCTGGCCTGCGGCACGGGAGCCTGTGCCGCCGCCGTCAACGCCCACCGGCGCGGACTCGCAGCGCGCCAGTGCCTGGTCGAGATGCCGGGCGGCCGGCTCGAGGTCGCCTGGCGCGAGGACGGCCATGTGCTGCTCGCCGGCCCGAGCGTGCTGGATTTCGCCGGCCGCATCCTGGTGTCGGACACCGCGCGATGAGCGTGCCCGAGTGTCCCGGCCCGGAGTTCCTGACCTTCGGTTGCCGGCTCAACAGCTATGAGAGCGAGATCATGCGCGGCCATGCACGCGCAGCCGGCAGTGCCGGGCCGCTGATCGTGGTCAATACCTGTGCGGTGACCGCCGAGGCCGAGCGCCAGGCGCGCCAGGCCATCCGCCGCGCCAGCCGCGAGCGGCCCGGCGTGCCGATCGTGGTGACCGGCTGCGCGGCCCAGCTTGACCCGGCCGCGTGGCGGGCACTCCCCGGGGTGGCGCGCGTGCTCGGCAACGAGGAGAAGCTCCAGGCCGCCAACTGGACGGACCAGGACTGGGCGCAAGCGCCCGAGCGCGTGTCCGACATCATGACGGCGCGTGCCCCCGCTCCGCATCCGGTGCCCGACTTCGCCGGTCGCGCGCGCGCCTTCGTCCAGGTGCAGCAGGGCTGCGACCACCGCTGCACGTTCTGCATCATCCCCTTCGCGCGCGGCCCCAACCGGTCGGTGCCGGTGGGGGCGATCGTCGAGCAGGTGCGCGGGCTGGTGGCGAGCGGCTACCGCGAGGTGGTGCTCACCGGGGTCGACATCGCCTCCTATGGCGCCGACCTGCCGGGCCGCCCGTCGCTGGGCCAGATGGCCCGCCGGCTGCTGGCCCTGGTGCCCGGGCTGCCCAGGCTGCGGCTGTCCTCCATCGACCCGGCGGCGATCGACGAGGAGCTGTGGGCGCTGATCGCCGGCGAGGCGCGCCTGATGCCGCATCTGCATCTCTCGCTGCAGGCGGCGTCGGACCTGATCCTCAAGCGCATGAAGCGCCGCCACACCGTGCGCCAGGCGGCCGAGGTCATCGAGCGGGCGCGGCTTCTGCGCCCCGGCATCGGCATCGGCGCCGACCTGATCGCGGGCTTCCCCACCGAGGACGCGGCGCTGTTCGCCGAGACCCTGGCCTTCGTGCGGCACCACGCGCTGCCCTACCTGCACGTCTTCCCGTACAGCGAACGTCCCGGGACGCCCGCGGCGCGCATGCCGGCGCTCCCCGTTCCGGAGCGCCGCGAGCGGGCCCGCCTGCTGCGCGAGGCGGGGCGCGAGGCGGCGGGCGCGTTCCACGCCTCGCTGCTCGGCACCGAGCAGTCGGTCCTGCTGGAGACCGCCCACGGCGGCCACGCGGAGCCGTTCGCCGCAGTGCGCGCGGCCCGGCCGCTCGGCCGCCCCGGCGAGATCGTGCGCATCCGGGTGGGGGCTGCGGATGCGGAGGGGCTGGCGGCCCAGACCCCCATGGCGGGAGCTGCCTGATGGCGCTCGGTTTCTTCAGCCGGCTCAAGGAAGGGCTGTCGCGCAGCACGCAGAAGCTGAGCGGCAATCTCAGCGCCGTGTTCACCCGGCGGCGGCTCGACGAGGCCGCGCTGGAGGAGCTCGAGGAGGTGCTGATCGCCGCCGACCTCGGCCCGGCGGTGGCAGGCCGGGTGATCGACGAGTTCCGGCGCACGCGCTTCGGCCGGGAGGTCACCGACGCGGAGGTGCGCGACGCGCTGTCGGCCGAGGTGGCGCGGGTGCTCGAGCCGGTGGCGATCCCCTTCACGCCCGATCCGCGGCACAAGCCGCACGTGGTCCTCGTGGTTGGCGTGAACGGCACCGGCAAGACCACGACGATCGGCAAGATGGCGCGCCGGTTCGGCGCGGACGGGCTCAGGACCGTGCTGGTGGCCGGCGACACGTTCCGCGCCGCCGCGGTCGAGCAGTTGCAGATCTGGGGCGAGCGGGTCGGCGCGCCGGTGATTGCCGGTCCTCCCGGGGCGGACGCGGCCGGGCTCGCCTTCGAGGCGCTCAAGCAGGCGCGTGCGGACGGGGCCGACCTGCTGCTGATCGACACCGCCGGGCGGCTGCACAACAAGGGCGCGCTCATGGAGGAGCTCGCCAAGATCATCCGCGTGCTGCGCAAGTTCGACGAGTCGGCACCGCACTCGGTGCTGCTGGTGCTCGACGCCACCACCGGGCAGAACGCCATCGAGCAGGTGCGCGTGTTCAAGGAACTGGTCGCCGTCACCGGCCTGGTGGTCACCAAGCTCGACGGCAGCGCCCGCGGCGGCATCGTCGTCGCACTCGCCGAAAGCTTCGGCCTGCCGGTGCATGCGGTCGGGGTCGGCGAGAAGGCGGAAGACCTGCGCCCGTTCTCGGCCGCCGATTATGCGCGCGGGCTGGTCGGCGAAAGCCTGCGGTTCACCAGGCCCGACGGCGAACCGGGTGTCGGCGAACAGGTGGGCAGCGAGGCGGGCGGCGAACAGGCGGGCGGCAAGTAGGGAAGGGCCGCAAGCAAGGAAAGGCTCCCTGCGGGGCGCTTCGCTTACTGAACCGGGATCGACAGGTTCATGCCGCCGCCGGTCGAGTGCCGGTGGTTGTGGTCGGCCTCGATCGACGAGCCCGGTGCGTAGCCGTCGCCGGAGAAATGGTTCTGCGGGTTGAACAGGCCGGGCTCCACGCTGGCCTCGTCCTGGCTCGCCAGGGTGCCTCCCTCGGGGGCCGCGAGATCGCGATCCGGCAAGGGGGCCGGCCGCAGCGCGTTGCCCGGAGGAGCGGCTTCGGTCTGCGTGCGCAGCACCGCGCCGTCCAGCGTGATCGAGCGCAGCGGCGCCATCGCGCGGTGCGCTGTCGGGATGCTCGCCCGGGTGGCGAGCGCTGCCACCGGTGCCAGGCTGAGCGGGGCCAGAAGAACGCCGCCGAGCAGCATGTGGATCGCGCGGCGCGAGGCGGGTCGGGCCGGATGTGTGCGTGTCATCAGCGTTCAGTCCCGTGCGCTCTGGAGGTACCGGTCGGCTGGCGTGTCGGTTGCTGGCATGTCGGTCGACGTGCCCGGCAGGGTGGCGTCGCCGCGTGGATCCCAGGCCGGATTGCCCTCCGGCGCGCCGAGCGGCCGGCCCCGTGTCCGGCCGTAGGCGCCGAGCGCCCAGAGCACGGTCGGGAAGGCCACCGCCTGCGGATCGATCTCCTCGGGCCGGAACAGGCCGACCTCCAGGCTCTCCTCGCCCACGGCGAAATGCGGCGCGTCGGGATCGGTGAAGGCGCCGCGATAGATGATCTGCACCTGTCCGATGCGGCTGACGCTGTAGACGGCGAGGACCCCGTCGAGGGCGATGTCCGCACAGGCCTCCTCGCGGGCTTCGCGCACGGCACCCTCCTGCGGCGTCTCGTCGAGTTCGAGATAGCCGGCCGGAAGCGTCCAGAAGCCGCGCCGCGGCTCGATCGAGCGCCGACACATCAGCACCCGGTCGCCATGCCCGACCACGGTGCCCACGACGATCTTGGGGTTCTCGTAGAACACGTGTCCGCAATCCAGGCACGACACCCGTTCGCGATGCTCGCCCTGCGGCACGGAGCGGGAGAAGCGCGTCATGCCGCGAATGTGAAGAAACCTTCCTCGCGACACAAATCAATTCTGGCCGGTGTCATGAAATGATACCGGATGTGAACGCGTCGGCTGCCGTCGCGCCGAGGGCGCCTGGCCCAGCGCCGCCGCCGCTAGACGGAGATGTCGAGCAGCGCGCCGCGACGTCCCTGCGGGCTGGCTGACCCTCCGCTCGGAGGCGCCGGCGGCGTCACCGGCTGCGCCGCGCGCGCCGTCCCGCCCACTGGCGCGGTTGACGCGACCTCGACAGGTCGCACGGTGGCCGAGAAGGCTCCGAGGGAGGTGGGCGAAAGCATCACGCCAGCATGCTCCAGCCGTGGTTAAGGAGCGCTTAAGCGGGGCGACCAGGGTTCAGCGCGCCGCCTCGCGTTCGGCGAACGCCCGCCAGGCATGGCGGCAGAGCTCCAGCCAGATCTCGGGGGTGAAGATCTGCGCGTCCAGGTGCTGCTGGTCCAAATAGCCGCGCAGCAGGTCCTCGCCGATCCATTCCACCGAGCCGGCCGGCCGCCCCTCGATCGTGCGCGTGATCCAGAACAGCTTGTTGCGGCCCTTGCGGTTGAGGGCGGTCTGGAAGGCGAACGCCTCGTTCACGTCCTGGCGCCGAGCGTCGCGCAGCAGCCAGATCTTCTGTCCGTCCTCGAGATCCTCCAGGAACTTGCGCCTCAGATAGCGCAGCTTCTGCTCATTCTCCTGCTTTGCCTCCTCCTCGGAGACCACATCGGGGCCGCGGAAGGTGTGGAAGTTCAGGCCGAGGCGGCCATGGTCCATCATGAACTCGCGCACCACCAGGGGCGGCTCGGGGTGGCGGTAGATGTGGGCGTCGCGCAGCGTGGCGGTGAGCGAACCCGGCGCGCCCATGCCCTCCAGGTCGGTCTCCAGCAGCCGCAGCAGGTTGCCCAGGTGGCGAGTGCCGGCGAAGCGGAAGATGCCGAGCGGCTCGATGCCGTAATGACGCTGCACGAAGCCGAACTCGCAATCGTCGCCAAGGCTTTCGAATTCCGCCATCAGCTCGGCGTCGTCCGGCAGGGTGGTCTCGGTGGCGGGCGGCCCGATTGCGAGTTCGAGTGCGCGCAGATGGAAGCTCGCGGCCTCCGGCGTGGGAGCCGGCGTGCTGTCGAAGGTGACCAGCAGCTCGGTCTCGCTCAGCGCCTCGCCGGGCATCCAGTATTCGAGCGTGCTGCCCTGCTGCTTCTCCGAACCGATGCCGGAGCGGCCGACCCTCCAGCCATTGACCGCAATGTCCACCAGCCAGAGATACTGCGTGCCCTCCAGGTCGAGCCGCAGACGCGCATGGCGCGGGCGGAACGGCAGCGAGAAGGCGGCGCAGGCGCGTGCCGCGGCGGTGCCACAACGCCCGTCCGGTCCGACGTGCCAGCGGCCAGGAGATGCTCGGTGCCGGACTGCCGTCCCCGCAGGTCGATGAACCCGGCGGGCACCAATGGTCCCGTTCGCGGGGCCATGAGTGCGGGCTGCGGCGCGGCCAGCACATGCAGCGCCCCCGAGAGCGCCTGGCGCCGTTCGGCGACCTGCTGGGCTAGATCGTGCCGGGCGAGCAGGTGCAGGAGTACCGGCACGCCGGCCAGGGCGGCGGGATCGCGCGCCTGCGCGATCCAGTCGGCGGCGAGCGACGGGTCGAGCTGCTGTTCGAGCAGCGGAGCGATGCGCTCCAGGGTCGCCTCCACCTCGGCGCTGATCGGCGGGGCCGCTGCCCGGACGGCGTGGAAATGCTCCCACGGCCCGGCCGAGGTCCGGTCGAGGGCGAGCGCCCCGACTTCCTCGTTCAGGGCGAGGGCCGAGAGGAACAGCGCACGCGTCGGCGCGCGCAGGGAGAACGCGCCGCTGCCCGGCTCTCCGAGGATCAGCACGGGCACGATCGATCCGCCAGGGAAGCCGGGCGCCGGCTCCAGCCCGCGAGGCGACACCAGCAGCCCGATCTGCGGCATGCAGATGGCGTGGAACAGGATGATCTCGCGCCCGGCGGCGGGGAAATGCCGGTGCGCCATCGCCCCGGCCTCCTCGGCGGCGACCAGGGTGGTTCGATGCGCAGTCCACAGATGATAGGCCTCGAAGGCGGCGGTGAACGCGGCGCTGCGGCGACCGAACAACGGAAGCGGTGCAAAGCCCGGTGCCGGTCCGCGGTCTCTCTCGGCAGCCGGCTGGTGCGTCAGCTCCGACACCTCGCCACGCCGTGGCGCGAAGAAGCGCTTCAGCACGGCCGAAGCACTTCCAGCCGATCCTCGACCATTCCGATGCCCCAATCCCGCCGCGTTATTACTTCGTCACGGAATCATCCAACACCGGGTTGTCGCGGCGCAACTCCTTACCTCATCGCGCGCGACGCCATGGTCGCGTGCAAGGAACGAGCGCCGGCCGGAACGGCCACCCGATCGTCGCGCGCGGCCTAGTCAGCGCGGCAGGACGCCGCCGAGCGAGATCAGCGCCTGGATGCCGGGCAGGGTCTTGCCCTCCAGCCATTCGAGGAAGGCGCCGCCCGCGGTGGAGACATAGGAGAACTCGCCCGCGACGCCGGCATGGCGCAGGGCGGAGACCGTGTCACCGCCGCCGGCCACCGAGCGAAGGCCGCCGGCGCGGGTGCGGGCGGCGACGACGCGCGCCAGTTCCGTGGTGCCGGCATCAAAGGGGGGCGTCTCGAAGGCGCCCATCGGGCCGTTCCAGACCAGGGTGCGCAGCGTGCCGATCCGTTCGGCGAGCATCGTCACGGTCTGCGGCCCGCAATCAAGGATCATCTGGTCGGGCGCCACCTCGCCCACCGGCACGACCCGGGTCGGCGGGTTGTCGCGGAATTCGGCCGCGGTCACCACGTCGACCGGCAGCAGGATCTCGCAGCCGCGCGCCTCGGCACGCGCGATGATGGCGCGCGCCGTGTCGTGCATGGCCGGCTCCTGCAGCGAGCGGCCGACATCAACCCCCTTCGCCGCCAGGAACGTGTTGGCCATGGCGCCGCCGATGATCAGCACGTCGACGCGGCCGATGATGTTGCCGAGCAGGTCGAGCTTGGTGGAGATCTTCGCACCCCCGACGATCGCGCCGACCGGGCGCTCGGGATGCTCGAGGGCCAGGGTGAGGGCATCGAGCTCGGCCTGCATCAGCCGCCCGGCATGGGCGGGCAGGTGGCGCGCCACCCCCTCCGTGCTGGCATGCGCCCGGTGCGCCGCCGAGAAGGCATCATTGACGTAGATGTCGGCAAGCCTGGCCAGCTGGCGCGCCATTTCCGGGTCGTTGGCTTCCTCGCCCTCGTGGTAGCGGGTGTTCTCCAGCACCAGCACCTCGCCGTCGGCCAGAGCTGCGGCCGCTGCCTCCGCCTCGGGCCCGATGCAGTCGGGCGCGAAATGGACCGGGTGGCCGAGGATCTCGGCCAGCGCCTGCCGCACCGGCGCGAGCGACATCTCCGGCACGCGCCTGCCTTTCGGCCGGTCGAAATGGCTCACCACGATGACCCGCGCGCCCTTGTCGGCAAGCTCGCGGATGGTCGGCGTCAGCCGCTCCAGGCGGGTGAGATCGGTGATCCGCCCCTCGCGCAGCGGCACGTTCAGGTCGGCGCGCAGCAGCACCCGCTTGCCGCGGCAGTCGAGGCTGTCGATGGTGCGGAACGACGCCGTGTGCGCTGGGGTGGATTGCGACATCAGAGGCTGCCGAACGCGGCCGCGGTGTCGGCCATGCGGTTGGAGAAGCCCCACTCGTTGTCGTACCAGCCGCACACCCGCACCAGCCTGCCGCCGTCGATCAGCGCCGTCTGGGTGGCGTCGAAGCTGCACGACGCGACCACGTGGTTGAAGTCGCTGCTGACCAGGGGTGCGTCGCTGTAGACCAGGATGTCCTTGAGGCTGCCGCCGGCCGCGTCGGCGAACACCGCATTGACCTCCGCGACGCTGCCCGGAGCGGTGCGCGGCACGAAATCGAGCGAGACCAGCGACACGTTGGGCGTCGGCACGCGGATCGCGGTGCCGTCCAGCTTGCCCTTGAGCTGCGGCAGCACCAGGCCCACGGCGCGGGCGGCACCGGTGCTGGTCGGGATCATGTTGAGTGCCGCCGCGCGGGCGCGGTGCAGGTCCTTGTGCAGCGTGTCGACCGTGCGCTGGTCGCCGGTGTAGCTGTGGATGGTCACCATGTAGCCGCGCTCGATGCCGAACTTGTCATCCAGCACCTTGGCCATCGGGGCCAGGCAGTTGGTGGTGCACGAGGCGTTGGACACCACCGTCATCTCGGCGGTCAGCGTGTGGTGGTTGACGCCGTAGACGATGGTCGCGTCCACCCCGTCGGCGGGTGCCGAGACCAGCACCTTGCGCGCGCCGGCGGTGATCAGCTGCGCGGCGGCTTCCTTCTTGGTGAACAGCCCCGTGCATTCCATCGCCACGTCGACCCCCTGGTAGGGGACCTTGGACGGGTCGCGCTCGGCCGAGACCTTGATCGGGCCGATCGTGCGCCCGCCGGCCACGATCGTGATGCTGTCGCCCTCGACTCGCACCTCGGCCGGCAGCCGTCCGTGCACGCTGTCGTAGCGCAAGAGGTGGGCATTGGCCTCGACGCTGCCGAGATCGTTGATCGCCACCGGCACCACGTCCGTGCGGCCGCTCTCGATGATGCCGCGCAGAACCAGCCGGCCGATCCGACCGAACCCGTTGATTGCCACCTTCACAGCCATCTGCCGCTCTCCCACGTGCTCTCTGACGCCTTCTGAGGCATCGATCTTATGGCCGCAGGGCGGGTGGCGGCCAGTGCGAGATTGCGAGCCGCTGCCGGATCCGCTCGCAGACCGCCTCGGCGGTCAGGCCGAACTGTCGGTAGAGCTGGTCGGCCGGCGCGCCCACGCCGAACTCCTCGATGCCGATGAACAACCCGCCCGGACCGAGCCAGCGCTCCCAGCCGAAGCCCGAGGCCGCCTCGAGCCCGACCCGCAGCGCCGTGCCGAGCACCGTTTCGCGGTAGGGAGCCGCCTGCAGCGCGAACAGCTCCCAGCAGGGCAGGGACACCACCGCGGCGCCGATGCCGTGCGGGCGCAGGCCGTCGCGCGCGGCCAGCGCGATGCCGATCTCGGGCCCGGTGGCGATCAGGCTAACGTCGCGCCCCAGCCCGGCCGGCGGCGCTGCCAGCAGGTAGCCGCCGCGCGCGCAGGCGCCGCCGGCCGCGCGCGCCCCGGGCGCTGGCCCGCGCGGCGCCGGACAGGCCACAGGCGGCAGGCGCGGCGAGACGGCGATCAGGCTCGGCCCGTCGCGCCGGTGCAGTGCGAGCTGCCAGCATTCCGCCATCTCCGTCTCGTCGGCCGGCCGGAACACCGCGACGTTCGGCATGGCGCGCAGGCTGGCCAGTTGCTCGACCGGCTGCCACGCGGCCCCGTCCTCGCCGAGCGCCAGGCCGTCATGGGTGAGCAGATGGATGACCTGACGGCGCATCAGCGCGCCCAGACGCAGCGCCGGACGCATGCGGTCGATGGCGATGAACGACGCCGAGCCGCAGGGCAGCAGCCCGCCATGCAGCGCGATGCCGTTGGCCAGGGCGGCCATGCCGTGCTCCTGCGTGCCGAGATCGAGCGCACGCGGTGGCCGACCGGGGCTCGGCGGCTCGAGCGGTGCGGCCAGCGGGCGCGCGGCACAGCCCAGGCTGATGAACTCGGGGAGCAACTCGACCAGGGCCGACAGGCCGCGCCCCACGGCGCTGTCGCCGGGCTCGTGGCGCCCCCCCGACGTCCAGGCGGCGCGCCAGCCCTCCAGCCACCCCGGCGGCAGGTGTCCGGCGATCACGCGCTCGAACTCGTCGCGCATCCGGTGCCGGGCGAGACGCTTGAGCCAGGCCCGGCGCGCCGCCTGTCCGCGCGGCGGCTGGGCCGATGGCGGCGCAGACGACAACGGGGACGGCAAGGGGAGCGGCGACGAAGACCGCAGGAGCGGCGCTTGCAGGGCGTTCGGCAGGGCGGTCAACAGGCCGGGGGCTATCCGCCCGGGACGCCGCCCGACCTGCTGCGTTCCGGATCGGGCCGCGCCCCCGAGCCTGGTGGCGTCCGTGCCCCGGCCCTCGCCGCAGTCAGCGTCGCCCCCATCGATCTTGCCGTTCGTGGCGCCGCCGCCAGTCTCACCGCCAGTCCCGCCTCCCGCAGCGCCGTTCTTCGGGTCGCCGTTCTGTGGGGCGGGTCGCTGGACGACGCAGGCGATCAGGCTCGGCTTCCTGCCGCGCAGCGCCCCGGCCAGTGCCTGGGCGACCGCCTCGAGGTCGTCCGCGTCCACCCGGCGCACCGACCAGCCGCAGGCGGCGAAGCGCGACAAGGGCAGCGCGCCGTCGCCGGCCGACGCGGCCGGGCCGGCCGCCTCCTCGAGCTCGAACAGGACGCACAGCCGGTCGAGGCGCATCTGGCCGGCCATCGCCGCGGCTTCCAGCGCCACGCCGGCGGAAAGGTCGCTCTCGCAGGCCAGCACCCAGGTGCGGTGGTCGACCAGCGACTGGCCGAAGCGCCCGGCCAGCAGCCGCTCGGCCAGCGCCATCCCGGCCGCGGTCGCGATGCCCTGGCCGGCGGGCCCCACGGCCATCTCGACGGCCGGATGCTGGCCGAAGCCGAACAGCGAGTCGTCGGCCAGCGCCGCGCCGCTTTCCAGGGTCAGCAGCCCGCGCAGCAGGGGGGCGAAGCGGGCATTGCCGACCACCAGCCGGTCGCGATCGGGCCAGTGCGGATCGTCGGGGTCCATGCGCAGGAAGCGGCGCCACAGCACGCTCGCCGCCCCGACCAGCCCGAGCGCGTCCGGTCCGCGGTGCGGCTGGCGCGCCACCGCCTCGCGCAGCCGGGCGGCCAGGCTGGACTCGGCGCCGCTTCCGTCCGGGCTACCTGCCGGCGCCAGGCCAGCCAGGAAGGGCGAGGGCGCCGTCCCACGGCCGCCGGCGAGGGCCCGCGGCATGCCGGACCGGCGCAGGTGATCGGCCGGTGTCTGTTGGTTGTCCGGAACGAGCTCGGCGGCCATTGGCCCGGAGACTTACGGCCCGGGCCCAGGGCGTGCAAGCCGCCGCCGCGCCAGGCCAGCCCTCCGCCCCACGGGCCAACCTCGCCCGGTCGCCTGCTCCGCCGACCGGCCGGCTCGCTTGCCGGACGACGCGTTCCCTGCGACCGTCTGCCCCGCATGCAGCCGCCCGACCCAGCCGCCCACCGCGCAGCACTTCCCCCTGTCGGCAGGCGCCGCCTGCTGCGAACCTGCCTGCCGCAGGCGGGCGTCCTGCTGCTCGCCTCCTGCAAGCTCGTCGACCAGCGCACCTTCGATCCCGCCGCCGGGCGCATGCCGGTGCCGCGCGGCAAGCCGCCGCCGGTCAGGCGGCCGCCGGCCGTTCCGCCGCTGCTGGTGGTCCGCGACCCGGCCGGCAGCGACGACTGGCGCCCCGGGCTGGAACGCGCCGTCCGCGCGGCGCTGGCGCGCAAGCCCAACGTGCTGTTCACCGTGCAGACCACGGTGCCCACCGCGGCCACACCAGCGGCCGAGGCGGCGGCGCTGAGTGCGGCCGGCGGCACCCAGGGCAGCCTGGTCGCCAACGCGATCATCGCCGACGGGGCGCGGCCGGCGCAGGTGGAGCTCTCGGCGGCGGCCGACCCGGCCCTGCACGGGCCGCCGGAGGTCAGGATCTTCGTGCAGTGACCGGTGGGCCGAGGGGAATGCCGCGATGAGCGTCGGCCGGGCGCCGCTGCTCGCGGGCCTCGATCTGCAGCAGATGCTTGGCGTGGAGATCGGCCCGCTCGACCGCCCCATCCTGCGGCGCGATCTCGGCTGGCGGGCGTTGTTCGCCGATCATGCCGACACCCGGAGCCTGGCCGCGAAATATGCGGACGATCCCGGCGTGGATGTCAGCCGGCTGGCGCCCATCGACCTGGTCTGGGACCCGGCGCACGGCCTCGACGCGCTGCTCGCCGCCGGGGGGGCGCCGGCCGATTACGTGGTGGCCTCGCACGTGGTCGAGCACGTGCCCGACCTGCTCGGCTGGCTGGCCGCCCTGCGCCGCGTGCTGCGTCCGGGTGGCGAGATCCGCCTCGTGGTGCCCGACAAGCGGTTCTGCTTCGACTGCCACCGTGCCGAGACCACGCTGGCCGACATCCTGGCCGCCAAGGTGGCCGCGCCCGCCTCGCCGCCGATCGCCCGCATCGCCGACCAGTTCCTGCACGTGGTCGAGGCCGACGCCGCCGCGATCTGGGCGGGCCGGCCGCCGCCGCCGCCGGCCATCGACGCGGCCCGCTGGGCCTGGGCGGAGGGCGTCTGCCGCGAGGTTCTGGACAGCGGACGCTACCAGGACGTCCATTGCTGGATCTTCACGCCGCGCAGCTTCTGCAGCCTCATGGCCCGGCTTTGCGAGTTCGCGGCGCTGGATTTCGAATGCAGCCTGTTCCGCGACACCGAACCGGACGGGCTCGAGTTCCTCGCCGGCCTGCGCCGGCCGCTCGCCTCCGACCCGGCCGCCGCCGCCGCCGGCTGGCGTGACGCGGCCGCCCGGGCGGTGGCGGCGCCGCCGGATGCGGCGCAGGGCTGAGCGGGTCGCCCGCGACGCTGTGGCGCCGCGGGGACGGGGAAGGGGCGGGGCGCCTAGCCGCCGGCCAGCGGCTGCGCGCGCCGCGCCGCCTCGACCTCGCGCTCCCGCCCGTAGCCGCTCATCACCTCGGCCAGGTGCGGCTGACGGTCGAGCTGCAGCCTGTGCAGGGCGCTGGTGGCGGCAACCAGCCGGCCGTCGCGGCCGAGTGCCGTGTCGCCCATCTCGATCAGCAGCAGGTTGGGCCACGCCTGCGGCCGGATCGCGTGGACGAGCCGCAGGATGTCGTCGGCCGGTGCCTGCGGCATCGCCTGGGCGAGGATCAGCGCCATGGAGGCGGTCGAGCGCGAAACGCCGAGATGGCAGTGCACCAGCAGATGCGCCCCGCTTGCCGCCTCCTCGTCGAGGCTGCGGCCGAGGGCGAGGATCCGCTCCACGTCCGAGCCTTCCGGCGCGACCTGCCCCGGCTGGTCCGACACGATGTCGTGGAAGCGCAGCTCGAGCTTGGCATGCTCGCCATACTGGCCGAACGCCTCGGGCACCGGATGGTCGGGATCGAGGATCGACAGCACGTGGCTGGCGCCGGTCTCGCAATGGCCGGCGAGCTCCTCGATGCCGCAGACGGCGATGCCGAAGGGAGGTGTGGCTGTGGAGTTCATGCGTGGCGTGGTCCTTGGCTCTGCCGCGGCCGCCGGCTCCGCCGCCTGAGCGCGCGGCAGATCCGGGCGCGCGGCAGCCGGTCGGGAGGCGCGATGCTTGGAGAAAATCCAGCCCCGCCGCAAGGGCGCGGCGTCCCGCCGGCTGCTCCGCAGCCGTCACTGCCCCATCGCGCGGCGCGCCAACGCGGCGCCGGGTTGCGCGTTGGAGCCTGACCCTTCGAGTGTCAGGACCCCCCCATGCGGATCGATCTTTCCGGAACCCGCGCCGTGGTCAGCGGCTCCTCGGCCGGCATCGGCTATGCGATCGCCGCGGGCCTCGCCGGCGCCGGCGCCACAGTGGTGGTGAACGGGCGCAGCGCCGAACGGACCGAGGCCGCGGTCGCCCGCCTGCGCGGCGAGGTCGGCCATGCCGAGATCGTCGGCGTCGCGGCCGATCTTTCCACTGCCGACGGCGTGGCGCGCTTCGTGGAGCGCGAGCCCAAGGCCGACATCGTGGTCAACAACCTCGGCATCTACGAGATGAAGCCGTTCTTCGAGATCCCGGACGCCGACTGGCAGCATGTCTTCGACGTCAACGTGATGAGCGGCGTCCGCCTTTCGCGCCACTACGCGCCGGCCATGGTGGAGAAGGGCTGGGGCCGGATCGTGTTCATCTCCAGCGAGTCCGGGCTCAACATCCCCCCTGAGATGGTCCATTACGGCTTCACCAAGACCGCGCAGCTCGCGGTCTCGCGCGGCCTGGCCGAGACGCTGTCCGGCACCGGGGTCACGGTCAATTCCGTCCTGCCAGGTCCCACGATGAGCGAAGGGGTGGGAGCCTTCGTGGCCGACATCGCCCGCGAGCGCGGCCTGAGCACCGAGGAGGCCGGCGCCTGCTTCGTCAAGCAGTTCCGCCCCACCTCGCTGATCGGCAGGGTGGCAACCCCTGAGGAGGTAGCCAACATGGTGGTCTATGTCTGCAGCAGGCAGGCCTCTGCGACCTCTGGTGCTGCCCTGCGGGTCGAAGGCGGCATCATCCGCTCGCTCGGCTGACCCGCATCTACCGCCCGGCGCCAGCGCCCGCCGCGTGATGCTGCCGGTTCCGGGTGGGAGTTCAGTCGAGTGCCCCTTCCTCGTCGGGAATGCCCACGTCGAGCACGCCGTCGATCGAAGCCAGGCGCCCGACCAGGTCGCTCGCCGGCCGTTTGCCACGCACGCCCAACCGCAGGCTGACCGGGCGGCCGCCGCGCAGCGGCGGCGTGCGCTCGCCGGTGAGCGGTCCCGTTTCGATCTCGCCCGGTGCGGGGTCGAGGCGGACGGTGTGGATGGCGAAGCGCAGTTCGCTCGCGGCAAGCAGGATCTCGCGCAGCAGGCCGCGCCCGTCCTCGTAGCAGACCGCGATCTCGTAGGTCGCCCGCCTGGCCTGGGGCAGCCGGCGGACGAGCCGCGGGAAGATGAACATCACGATGAAGTGACCGGCCGTCGTCGCGACGGCGAGGATCGGCAGGCCCGCGCCGCAGGCCATGCCGACGGCTGCCGTGAGCCAGACCGAGGCGGCCGTGGTCAGGCCGCGCACCACGTCGCGGCGCATGAAGATCACGCCGCCGCCGATGAAGCCGATCCCCGAGACGATCTGGGCGGCGATCCGCGAGGGGTCGACCACCACGCGCTGGGCGACGAGGATGTTCATGAAGCCGTATTTCGAAACCAGCATGAACAGCGCCGAGGCCACGCCGACCAGCGTGTAGGTGCGCAGGCCCGCGCTCTTCTGCCGCAGCTCGCGCTCCAGGCCGATCAAGGCCGACAGGAGGGAGGCGAGCGCCAGCTCGGCGAGCTGCATCCAGCCCTGGCCCACGAAGTCCGGCTGCATGTCCGGCCGCCCGCCGGCCGGTTCTCAGCCCGGCCGCCTCTCAGCTCCGGCGCAACGCCTCGAGCTGCAGCCGGGCCAGCGAGGCCGCCTCGCTCTGCGGCACCAGCACCAGGAAGCGCTCGAGGCAGGAGATCGCCTCCTCGGTATGGCCGAGGCGCTGGTGCAGGTCGGCCGCACCCAGCCAGTTGCCGGCCTCGTCGGGAGCGATCCTGAGCATGCTTTCCAGCGAGCCGAGCGCGCCCTCGAGCTCGTGGGCCAGCAGGCGGCGCTGCACCAGGTTGCGCTGCAGGCGCAGCAGCACGGCGCGCGTGCTCATCGGTCGGACCATGCCCGGCTGCAGCACCGCCTCGGCGCCGATGATGCCGCGCAGCAGCTCGACCAGCGCGCTCGAGTTCATCACCCGCCCGCAGCCGAACGGGTCGATCAGCAGCCGCCCGCCGCGCCCCGAGCCGCCGCGCTGCTCGCCACCCTGCGGATCGAGCGAGACCAGGAAATGGCCGGGGAAATCGATCCCCTGCGCCTCCCAGCCCGCCGCGCGCAGGCAGTGCAGCCACAGCACGCCGAGTGCCACCGGCAGCCCGCGCCGCCGCCGGACCACCTTGATCAGGTTGGCATTGGCCAGGTCGTCATAGGTGTCGGTGTCGCCACGATAGGCGAAGCGCCCATGCAGCAGCCCGGTGATCGCCCCGGCCCTGGCTTCGGGCGAGGAGTCGCGCATCACGTCGCCGATGCGCGCCGACTCGCGCGCCAGCTCGGACAGGTGGGCGGCCGTCTCGCGCCAGTCGCCCGGCGGCTCGTCCCCCCGGCCGGTCTCCAGGCGGGCGAGCTGCAGGGCAGCGTCCGCGATATCGATCTCGATGTCAGGCAGGTGGCCGATGGCCTCCAGCACGGACCATGACATAGGCATCGCCGCTTCCCTGCTCCCGTCGCACGTCAGGCCTTAACGCGCGGGAGGCAGCAGCTTTCCCGGGTTCAGCAGACCGTGTGGATCAAGGGCGTCCTTGATCCGGCGCATGGCGTCGAGCTCGGCACCGCCGCGCCAGCTTTCCATCATCGCGGGCTTCAGCCGGCCGATGCCGTGCTCGGCCGAGGGCGAGCCGTCCAGCGCGCGCACTACCTCGGCCACCGTGTGCATGATCTCCTCGCTGCGCGCGAGGAACGCGCCGGCCGCCATGCCCTCGGGCTGCACGAGGTTGAAGTGGATGTTGCCGTCGCCGAGATGGCCGAAGGGTGCGGCGCGAACGCCGGGAATGAGCTGCTCGCACGCCTGCGTGGCACGCGCGATCAGCTCCGGGACGCGCGACACCGGCACCGAGACGTCGTTCTTGACGCTCGCCCCGGCCCGCTTCTGGGCTTCCGAATGCTCCTCGCGCAGCCGCCACAGAGCGGCCTGCTGGGCCCCGCTTTCGGCGATCACCGCATCGAGCACCAGCTCCTCCTCCAGGCAGGAGGCCAGCACCTCCTCGAGCAGTGCGCGCAGCGGCGCGCCGGCGCGGGCGGCGGCCAGTTCGATCAGCGCGTAGCAGGGCGCCGGCCCGGCCAGCGGCAGGCTCACGCCCTCGATCAGGCCCGTGACCAGCCCCAGCGACGCGCCGGACATGAACTCGAAGGCCTGGATCGCGGCCGGATCGGTGTTCCTCAGCCGGATGAACAGTTCGAGTGCCGCCTGCGGCGAGGGCAGGGCGCAGAGCGCCACCTCCAGGCTCCTCGGCCGCGGCACCAGTTGCAGGACGGCGGCGGTGATGATGCCGAGCGTGCCTTCCGAACCGACCAGCAGGTGGCGCAGGGCATAGCCGGTATTGTCCTTGCGCAGCCGGCGCAGGCCGTGCAGGACGCGGCCGTCGGCCAGCACCGCCTCGATCCCCAGCGTGAGCTCGCGGGCATTGCCGTAGCGCACGGTGTTGTTGCCGCCTGCGTTGGTGGCCAGCACGCCGCCGATCTGGGCGCTCCCCTCGGCGCTGATCGACAGCGGCAGCTTGCAGTCCGCCGCCTCGGCCGCCTCCTGCGCCGCCTTGAGCGTGACGCCCGCCTCGACGGTCAGCGTCATGTCGGCCGGATCGAGTTCGCGGATCCGGTTCATCCGCGACAGGCTGAGCACCACCTCGCCCCCGTCCTCGTGCGGCGAGGCGCCGCCGACCATGCTGGTGTTGCCGCCCTGCGGCACGATGCCGATGCCGGCAGCACCGCACAGCCGGACGCACTCGGCCACCCTCGCCGTGTCCGACGGCCGCAGCACCGCCAGCGCCCGGCCGTGATAAAGGCCGCGCCAGTCGGTGCAGAACGGCGCGATGTCGGCGGGATCGGTCAGCAGGCCGCTGTCGCCCAGGAGGGCGCCCAGGCGGGCATGGAGGCTGGCCGGGAGGTCGGAGGCGGGATCGGGCATGCAGCCTCGCAGGCAAGCGGGGACGGGGAGGGCGAGTGGAGACTATTGCTGGTTGAGGATCGCGGCGCGGTCGCTGTGCGGCGGCGGGTCCAGCGCGCTGTACACCGAGGAGCCCGCGATGCCGATCAGCATGCCGCTGATCACGCACAGGGCCAGCAGCCAGGTGCGTGGCCGCGCGGTCGTCCCGGAGGCACGCGACAGCGCCTGCTGCGCCTCGGCGCGGGCCTGGCGGGTGATGTTAAGCTCAGAACGCAGCGCCTCGATCCGCGCCGCGGCCCCGCGCAGATCCAGGTCGAGCTTGTTGACGTCGGCGGTGAGCTGCGAGATCCGCGTCCTGGCCGCCTGCAGTTCCGGGCCGCCGGTGCCGGCCGCCCGGCTCGCCCGCGGCTTGGCCGCGGCGCGCGGGGCGGGGGGCTTGGGCGGGTTGGGGGCGATCGCGACGAACAGGTTCTTGAGCGCGCCGCCGGTGACGTTGTTGCGCCGGGCCCGGTTGCGGATCGCTTCCAGCGCGTTCGCCGCCTGTCCGGGCTGATCCTCCAGCACCAGGGCCAGGATGTCGGACAGCGTCTTGAGCTCCTTGGGGTCGAAATCCTGGCTCATGCGGCGGCGGGTCCGCCGGCCCGCGCCGCCGACGCCGCTTGCGCCGGACGCGGTGCTGCCGCCGCCGGCGCCGGCCGGGGCGCCGCCGCCCGCGCCAGGCGGTCGCGGATCGCCCGCCCCAGCCCGTCGCCGGGGATGCTCATCACCGCGATGCCGCGCAGGCCGCGCCGGCGCCCTTCGGCGTCCAGCGTGCGCAGCCCGTCGAACAACCGTGCCGCCGCCTCGGCAAGGTCGCGCCCGCGGCTGAGGTTCCAGCTCGGCCCGTCATGGGCGGGCGCCTCGCCGAAGCACAGGAAGGCCTCGTCGGGTTCCGGGCGCGCGGCGTCCAGCCGCAGCGGCAGGTGCGGGGCGTAGTGCGAGGCGAGCAGGCCGGGCGCACGCGGCTGGCTGGCGGCCGCCGGCCGCTCCGCCAGGGCCGGCGCGCCGTTCGCGGCGAGCCACGCCGCGATGGCCTCAGCCCCGACCCCGCCCGGACGCAGCAGCACCGGCGCGGCGCCGCTGAGGTCGAGCACCGTGCTTTCGAGCCCCACCACGCAGGGCCCGGTGTCGAGCACCGCCGCGATCCGGCCGTCGAGCCCGCCATGCTCGGGATCGAGCACGTGCGCCGCGCGGCTCGGGCTTACGCGGCCGGACAGGTTGGCCGAGGGTGCGACCACCGGCCGCCCGACACGGGCAAGCAGGGCGCGCGCCGCCTCGCTGCCCGGCACGCGGATCGCCAGGGAAGGCAGCCCGGCCGAGGCTGCGGCGCACACCCGGCTGCCCGCCGCGCGGGTCAGGACGAGCGTGAGCGGGCCGGGCCAGAAGCTGCGCGCAAGCGCGCGGGCCAGGTCGGTCGCCTCGACCTCGGCCAGTGCGGAGGCGGCATCGGGCAGGTGGGCGATCAGCGGGTTGTGGCGCGGACGACCCTTGGCGCGGAAGATCGCCTCCACCGCACCCGCGTCGGTCGCATCCGCGCCGAGGCCGTAGACCGTCTCGGTGCCGAACGCGACCAGGCGGCCGCAGCGCAGCAGGTCCGCGGCACGCGCGAGGCCCGCCGCGTCGGGGGTGAGCCGCTCGGTGGCCTGCACGGGGCTGATCTCAACCGGTCCCTGACTAACCATGCACCTGCCTCAAACCCCGGCCTCACTCGCGGCTTCAAACCCCGGCCCCGAACCGCAGGGCCGGGTCGCGGCGCCGAACCGCGGCCCCCCTGGGGTCCTCATCCGGCGCCGGGCGGCATCATAGCACCCGGGCCGCGAGACTGGTCGTCACGACGGCGCCTCCGGCAGGCCGCGACAGATGAAGTGGGGGTTCTCCCAGCCCGGCTTGCCGTAGGTGAGCGGGCTGCCGTCGAGCCGGCAGACACTGCCGCCGGCCGCTTCCACCACCGCCTGGGGCGCTGCTGTATCCCATTCCATGGTGCGGCCGAGGCGCGGATAGAGGTCCGCCGCCCCTTCCGCCACGCGCACGAACTTGGCCGCCGAGCCGATATTGCCCAGATGGGCGATACGCTGGGTGCCGAGATAGGCGGCCAGTTCGGGCGCGCTGGCGTGGTGGCGCGAGGCGAGCACGGTCAGACCCTCGGCCGGCGCCCGGCGCACGGCGATGCGCCGCTCGCCCTGCGCGTCGCGGCGCCAGGCCCCCTGGCCCACCAGGCCGAGAAACAGCTCTCCCGTGGCCGGCAGGGCGACCGCGCCGAGCACCGCCCGGCCGCGGCGCACCAGGCCGATATTGACCGTGAAGCTGTCCGCGCCGGCTGCGAACTCGCGCGTGCCATCGAGCGGGTCGACCAGCCAGAAGCTGTCGCCCGGCTCGACCTGCCTGCCCGCCGCCACCTCCTCCTCGGCAATGACCGGCAGCTCCGCCACCCCCGGAAGCGGCCGCCGCAGCCCGGCCAGGATCAGCGCCTCGGCGGCGTGGTCGGCTTCGGTGACCGGGCTCTGGTCCGTCTTGGTCAGGGTCTGGAAGCCGCGCGCGCGGATCGCGTTGATCACCTCCGCCGCCTCCGTGGCGAGCTCCGCGGCCAGCGCGAGCAGGGCTGCGTCATGGGAAGGGTCGGACGGCTCGGGAAAGCTCATGGCCGGAGGAGTAGCGAGGAAGCGGGCGCAAGCAAAGCACCGCGCGCGACGCGGGCCCGCGTCGCCCGCCTTTGGCCGAACTCTGGCCTGGGCGCGCGTTGTCACATAATCAGGCGATCATCCATCCACAGGACGGCAGCTTCTGCCGGGGGCCAACATGTTGCAGATCGAGTTTACCGCCGAGACGGCCTTTCCCCCCGCCTGCGAGGCGGTGGCCCTGCTGGTGTCCGAGGACGGGGCGCGCTCGGCGCTGTTCACCGAAGTGGACCGGGCCACGGAAGGCGCGGTCAGCCGGGCGATGCAGGCTGCCTCGTTCACCGCCGCGCGGGGCAAGACCCTGTCCCTGCCCGGCCCCGGCGGCGGGCTGTCACGCGTGGTCCTGGTCGGCACCGGCCGTGAGGCCGAGCTCGATTCGCGCGGCGCGGAGGCGGCCGGCAGCCACGCTGCCACGGCGCTGAAAACGGCCGCTGGCGGCCTGCTCGATGCGTCCGCCCTGCCCGCGGCGCTGGCCGCGCGCGCCGCCCTCGGGGCCGCGCTCGGCGCCTACCGCTTCGACCGCTACCGGACGCGCGAGAAGGCCGAGGACAAGCCGCGCCTTGCCCGTCTGGTGCTCGCCGTGGGCGAGCAGGCGGCGGCGCAGTCGGCCTGGACGCCGCTCGCCGCACTGGCCGAGGGCGTGAGCCTGGCGCGCGACCTGGTCAGCGAGCCGGCCAACGTGCTGACCCCCGCGGTGTTCGCCGACCGGATCGGCGAGCTTGCCGCCCTCGGCGTCGATGTCGAGGTGGTGGGTCCGGCGGCGATGGAGGAGCTCGGCTTCGGCGCGCTGCTCGGCGTGTCGCAGGGCTCGGACAACGAGCCGCGCATGGTGATCATGCGCTGGACGGGCGGGGCCGACGACGAGGCGCCGCTCGGCTTCATCGGCAAGGGCGTGACCTTCGATTCCGGGGGCATCTCGATCAAGCCCGCCGCCGGCATGGAGGACATGAAGTGGGACATGGCGGGAGCCGCCGCCGTGGTCGGGCTGATGGCCACGCTCGCCCGCCGGGCGGCGCGGGTCAACGCGGTGGGCGTGGTGGGGCTGGTCGAGAACATGCTCTCCGGCCGCGCGCAGCGCCCCGGCGACGTGGTCACCAGCTATTCGGGCCAGACCATCGAGGTGATCAACACCGATGCCGAGGGCCGGCTGGTGCTGGCCGACCTGCTCTGGTACGCCCAGGAGCGCTTCAAGCCGCGCTTCATGATCGATCTCGCCACCCTGACCGGGGCGATCATCGTCAGCCTCGGCCACGAGCATGCCGGCCTGTTCGCCAATGATGACGCACTCGCCCGCCAGCTTCTGGAGGCCGGCACGGCCAGCGGCGAGACGCTGTGGCGCATGCCGCTCGGCGAGGCCTACGACAAGCTGATCCGCTCGGACATCGCCGACATGAAGAATGTGGGCGGGCGGCCCGGCGGGTCGATCTCGGCCGCCCAGTTCCTGCAGCGTTTCGTCACCGGCACGCCATGGGCGCATCTCGACATCGCCGGCGTTGCCTGGAGCAGCAAGGACGCCGCCACCGTGCCGAAGGGGGCCACCGCCTTCGGGGTGCGGCTGCTCGACAGGCTGGTGTCGGAGTCGTTCGAACCCGCCGGCTGAGCAGCCCTTGCAGCTCGCCTTCTACCACCTCACCCGCAGCACCGCCGAGCAGGCGCTGCCACGGCTGCTCGGCCGCACGCTCGACAGCGGCGAGCGCGCGCTGGTGCTCTGCGCCGACACGCGCCGCGCCCAGGCGATCGACGAGGCGCTGTGGCAGGCCCCCGAGCCGGCCTGGCTGCCGCACGGCACGGCTCGGATGGGACATGCGGCACACCAGCCGGTCTGGATCGAGCCGGCGGCCGATTTCACCGCGAGCGGAGGTCCGGCGCCGAACGGGGCGCGCTACCTGTTCCTGCTCGACGGCGTGGAACCGCCGCCCCGGTCCGAGGCGTTCGAGCGTATGTTCGACCTGTTCGACGGCGGGGATGCCGCCGCGGTCGCGGCGGCGCGGGTGCGCTGGAACGGCGCACGCCAGGTGGGCCTGCGGCCGACCTATTGGCAGCAGACCGAGCGCGGATGGCAGAAGGCGGGCTGAGGCGCGGGGCCGCCCGTTCCGGTGTCCGATGATCCGCCGGTCACGCTGCGGCAAGGGTCGAGCCCGGCGCGCCGGCGGGTAACAGGGCGGCAGCAGGGAGATGGCGATGCAGGATCATGACGCGGGGCAGGACGATCAGGCGGGCGCGCGCAAGCCGATGGAGCCCGGCCCGACACCCGAGGGCCACGAGCACATCAACCGCGAGGGCATGGAGAACGGCGTGCCGGAAGGTGCCGACGAGGGCTCTTCCCTCGGGGGGCCCAGCGACGATCGCCGCCAGTCCGAGACCGCCGCCCGCGACGACAATCGGTCCGACAAGTGAGCGCCGGCCGAGTCCGGCTGGGCAACGGGGCCGAGGTCGCGGCCCTCGGCCAGGGCACGTGGCACATGGGCTCGGACCGTTCGCGGCGCGCCGAGGAGCTCGCCTCGCTGCGCCTGGGCATCGATCTGGGCATGACCCTGATCGACACCGCCGAGATGTATGGCGACGGCGACGCCGAGGAACTGGTGGGTGAGGCGATCTCCGGCATCCGCGACAATGTCTACCTGGTCAGCAAGGTGCTTCCCAGCCACGCCGGCCGCGCGGCGATGCGCCGCTCCTGCGAGGCCAGCCTGCGCCGCCTCGGCTGCGAACGGATCGACCTCTACCTGCTGCACTGGCGGGGCGGCACGCCGCTGGCCGAGACGATCGACGGCTTCGAGACGCTGGTCCGCGACGGGCTGATCGCGAGCTGGGGTGTGTCGAACTTCGACGTCGCGGACATGCAGTCGATGGTGGGCGTGGCCCATCCCGGCCACTGCCTGGTCAACCAGGTGCTCTACAACCTCGACAATCGCGGCATCGAGTTCGACCTGCTGCGCTATGGCCTGGACCACGGCGTGGCCTTGATGGCCTACTCGCCGGTAGGACAAGGAGGCGAGCTGCTGCGCCATCCGGTGCTGGGCGACTTGGCTCTCAAGCACGGGTGCCGCCCGGCCCAGGTGGCCCTGGCCTGGACCTTGCGGCACGACAACCTGATCAGCATCCCCAAGGCCGGCACCCGGGCCCATGTCCGCGAGAATGCCGAGGCACGCTCGCTTGTGCTCGACGCGGCCGACCTCGCCGCCCTCGACCGTGCGTTCCCGCCGCCGGCGCGAAAGCAGCCGCTGGCGATGCTGTAGAACGCGCGCCCGTCGCTACCTCTCCTCGGCTTCAGCCGGGCAGGGGCGTGACGGGCAGCTCGGGGGCGCCGTCCGACAACGCGCGGAGCAGCAGGGACTGCGCGGCGGCAAGCGGCCGCAGGCGCTCGGCCGGCAGGTGGTGCCGGCGCAGCATGTCCGCCGCCGGATGGAACAGGATCGACGTGCGGCCGTCGGCCCGCCGGCGCACCAGGACGCGCAGCGGCAGGTCGAGTGCGGCGTCTGGGGCGGCGAGCATCACCGGCGTGCCGCCGGCTGCGGCCCCGTAGAGCAGGACCAGCGTCGGTGGCATCTCCAGCCCGGCGGCCCGCGCGCCCGCCGCATGGTCGATCTCCGCGAACAGCGTCAGTCCGGCAGCGCGGATCGCCTCGCGTAGCCGCGACGCCGCCGCCTCGACGGTGATCTCCGAGATGCTCTCGACCGGATCTCCAGCCTCACTCATGGGGTGGTCTCCTTTCGGCAGGGCTTCACGCAACGCTGCCATCCGGACCGTCGGGCGACCCGTCCCGCTCCCGGTCCGGCGCGTGGGCCTCCAGGCGGGGCGTGATGCGGGACAGCAGGCTGCCCAGGCCCTCGGCAATGGTCGGGTGGGCCAGGATCGCGTCGCGAAGGGCAGTGTAGGGCAGTCTGGCCAGCATCGCGACCTGCACGACGCCGACCACCTCGCCGGCCTCGGGGCCCAGGATGGTGAAGCCGAGGATCTGATCGTCGTCGGCCGAGACCACCACCTTCATGAAGCCGCGGGTCTCCGACAAGGTGCGCGCGCGCAGCACGGAGTCCATCGGCAGGCGTGCGGTGCGCACCGCAAGCCCCGCGTTCGCGGCCTCGCCCTCGCTGAGCCCGACGCGTCCGAGCGGCGGCTCGGTGAACATCGCGTAGGGCACGAGCCGGCCGCGCGTGCTGCGCCGCCCGCCGGCGAGGTTGTCGCGTATCACACGGAAATCGTCGAACGAGACATGGGTGAATTGCGGGCTGCCGGCCACCTCGCCGATCGCCCAGACGCCCTGCGCCGTCGTCTCGAGCCGGTCGTTGACGGTGATGAAGCCGCGCGCGTCGCGCTCGATGCCGGCCTCCTCGAGCCCGATCCCGTCGGTGTTCGCGACCCGCCCGGTGGCGACCAGGAGATCGCTCGCCCGCACTGCAGCAGCACCTGCCGCCTGCTCGTACTCGACGATGACCTGCTCGCCCGAGCGCCCGGAGACCTTGCGGATGCGCGCGCCCGTCAGGATCTCGATACCCTCGTCGCGCAGCAGGGCGTCGAGTGCCGCCGAGATGTCCGGATCCTCGCGGCCGGCGAGCCGCGGACCGGCCTCCAGGATCGTCACCCGTGCCCCGAAACGGCGGAACGCCTGCGCCAGCTCGAGGCCGACATAGCCGCCGCCCAGCCCGACCAGGTGGGCCGGGACATGGTCGAGCTCGAGCGCCTCGATGTGCGTCAGCGGTGCCGCTTCCGCCAGCCCCTCGACGTCCGGGATCGCCGCGTGGGTGCCGAGATTGAGGAACAGCTTGTCGGCGGCCAGCACCCGCGTGCCGCCCGCGTTGAGCGCCACCTCGACCCGCCGGTCGGGCAGGAGCCGGGCGTGGCCCATGACCAGTTCGGCGCCGCTCTGCGCATAGAGCTCCTCGTGCAGCGCGACCAGCCCGTCCACCATGCGCCGCTTGCGGGCGCGCACACGCCCCATGTCGACCGCCGGTCGCTCCACCGCGATGCCGTAGGCTTCGGCGTGGGCGACGAGATGGGCCACGTGCGCGCTGTGGATCTCGTTCTTGCTCGGCAGGCAGGCGATGTTCGGGCAGGAGCCGCCGACCCAGCGCCGCTCGACGACGGCGACGCGCTCGCCGGCCCGCGCCAGGTGCCAGGCGAGGTATTTCCCGCCTTCGCCGCTGCCGATGATCAGCGCGTCGAGCCTTTCTGTTCCGGACATGGCATTCGCTCCCGCTGCTGGCGATCTCGGCCCCTGCTCCGCGGCGGAGCGGCCGGCCGGGGATCAGTGTCGCCGGGCCGCCCGGCCGTGTTGATGCCGGTGCGGCGCAGTGGCATGACCGGCAGGCTCAGACGGCGCCGCAGCACCCGGGCGGCTCGGGACCGGGCGAACCGAAGCGGGGCCACGCGACGATGGTCGGTGCGGACGATGGGCTCACGGCTCTGGCGCCGATGTTGCGCGTCCGCCCCGAGCTGACCGATTACTGCCGCTTCGGCGGCACCTGGCGGGCGGAACACCAGGCGGAAGCGCCGGGCTGTGCGGCCTTCCACATCGTCGCCACCGGCGCATGCTCGGTCGAGCGGCCGGGCCAGGAGGCGGTGCGGCTCGGTCCGGGCGACGTGCTGCTGCTGCCGCATGGCGACCGGCACCTGGTCTATGAGGAGGACGGGCGGACGCAGGCGGCGCCGATCACGACAACCGACCGCCGCGCCATCCGGGTCAAGCGGACCGAGGGCGTGGCGATGCGCACCGAGCTGATCTGCGGCCGCCTGCACATGGAGACGATGCCCGACGGGCTGCTGTTCAGCGCCCTGCCGTACGTGATCGTCTCGCCCACCGGCGGCCATGCACCCTACGGCATGCTGGTGGCGGCGATGCGTGACGAGCTTGCCGGCGAGCGGGCGGGAGCGGCGGCGATCGCGCGCGATCTCGCCAGCGCGTTGTTCGTCATGCTGCTGCGCCAGCATCTCGAGGCCGAGCCGCCACCTGGCGGACTGCTCAAGCTGCTCGGTGCGCGCGAAACCGCCCGGGCGGCGGCGGCGATGCTGAACGAGCCGGCGCGGGACTGGAGTCTCGACGCGCTGGCCCGCCTCGCCGCGACCTCGCGCGCCAGCCTGGTGCGCGCCTTCCGCCGGCAGTGCGGCCTGCCGCCGCATGCATTCCTGGGCGAGATCAGGCTGCATCTCGCCCGCCACCGGATCCGGCAGACGACCGATGGGCTCGGCCGGATCGCCGAGGCGGTCGGCTACGGCTCGGAGGCCGCACTGAGCCGGGCGATGCACCGGCGCTTCGGCATCCGGCCGGGTGCGATGCGCCAGCCGGCGCGCCAGGTGCTGGTGCCGGCGCCCGTCACGACGGGCGTTCTTCCGGCGGGCCCTCCTCGGCGATCTCGTCCTCCTCCTGCAGCGCTTCCGCATCGGCCTTGAGGCGCAGGAAACTGCGCCGGCTGAACGGCAGCATGACCAGGTAGATCAGCCCCAGCCCGGCCAGCGCCGCCCAGGGATCGGCCACCAGCACCGCGGCAAAGGCGGAGATGCCGAGCAGCATGGGCAGCACGTAGTCGGCCGGCACCTTGAAGTTCTTGAACGACCAGACGGGCAGGGTGGAGACCAGCAGGAAGGCCACCGTGGTCAGCATCACCGCGACGAACAGCGGGTGGTGGACGAGCGTGAACAGCGTGTGCCACTGCAGCTTGCGCGCCTCGAGGCCGGCGAACAGCGGGAACAGCGCCAGCCCGGCACCGGCCGGCGCCGGCACGCCGGTGAAGAAATTATGCGTGTAGGTCGGTGCCGGCGAGGGGCCGGCGATCGTCGCGTTGAACCGTGCCAGGCGCAGCGCCATGCAGACGGTGAACAGGATGCAGGGCAGGAACCCGTAGCTGCCGCCTTCGTGCAGCGACCAGAGATACAGGATGAAGGCGGGGGCGACGCCGAAACACAGGAAGTCCGACAGGCTGTCGAACTCGGCGCCGAACCGGCTGGTCGCGCGCAGCAGTCGGGCGATCCGCCCGTCGAGCCCGTCGATCGCGGCCGCGATCAGCAGCGCGAACGCCGCATGGCCGTAATCGCCGTCCAGGGCGAGGCGCATGCCGCTGAGCCCGGCGCACAGGCCGATCATGGTCAGGATGTTGGGGATCAGCCGGTTGAACGACTGTCCGCGGAAGCGAGGCCGTCCGCTCCGGTTGCGCATCCGGCGCAGGCGCCGCAGCCGGCGCCGGCGCGGCTGCGGGTCAGAGATGAGCAAGGACGGTCTCGCCGCCGACCGCCTTCTGCCCCACCAGAGCCTGCGGCTGCACCCCTGGCGGCAGGTACAGGTCGGTGCGGCTGCCGAAGCGGATCAGGCCGAACCGCTCGCCGCGCTCGAACCGGTCGCCGGCGCGGGCGTCGCACAGGATGCGCCGCGCGATCAGTCCCGCGATCTGCACGACCGCCATGCTGCGCCCGTCATCGAGCGCCAGCGCCAGCGCGTTGCGCTCGTTCTGCTCTGACGCCTTGTCGAGGCTGGCGTTGAGGAACAGGCCACGGTGGTAGACTACCCTGGAGATGGTGGCCGAGACCGGCATGCGGTTGACGTGGACGTCGAGCACCGAGAGGAAGATGCCGATCCGCCAGCGCGGTTCGGTGCCAAGCCCGAGCTCGGGCGGCGGCGGCACCAGTTCGATCGAGACGATCCGCCCGTCCGCCGGTGCGACCACCAGCCCCGGTGCCACCGGCGTCACCCGCGCCGGGTCGCGGAAGAAATACAGGCAGAAGCCGCCGAACAGCAGGGCGAGGCGGCGCAGCCAGCGGAAGTGCCGGCCCAGCAGCCAGCCTGCGACGAGCGTGCCCAGGCTGCCGATAAGGAAGAGCCGGCCGGCCCGATGGGGCGGGGCCAGCACGAGGCGGAGGGATTTCAGGAGCGACATTTGAGGCCGTTCATGGGTGGTTCACCATTTGCGGTCAAGGATGGCAGCCGACGCACCACGTTCGCCCCGGTTCCGGAGCACGCCCGCATGCAGCCATCGCCTCCTCGCCTCGGCATGTTCGATTTCAACGCCGAAGGGCGGATCAGTCCGACTCTCCCCGCTTCGCGCATGGGCATGGATTTCGTCTGGCGCGGCCATGCGGTCACCACGTCCCTGGTTGCGTCGGACGCTGGCGGTGGCGGCACGATGGTACTGTCCGCCCGCGCCGGCCGTGTACCGAGCAGCGCGCGCGCGCCGGACGCGCGCCCCGACGCCTTCAAGCTGCTCCGCCACCTGCCGGCCCTGCTGCCCGAGCACTGGAGCATCAACCTGTGCGCGGACCATTCGCTGCGCATCGAGGCTAGGCTGCCCGTCGAGATGCCTGCCCATGTCAAGGACCTGCTGGTGCCGGCCGTGCGGTTCTGCCTGGAAGCCGCGCCGATCCTCGACCTGCTCGCCGAGAACATGATGGGCACCCAGGCCTGACTGCGGCACAGCCGGCTCCTTTGCCGACGCCGGCCAGGGCCGGCCGGGCTGGCTGAGAAGGGCCGCCCAGACAACCGGACCATGCGACTGACCGGGACCCCGGCCGGGCGGGCTCCCCAGGTGTCGCTCGGGTCTCGCGCCAGCCGCCCCTACGAGCCCCTCTCCAGCCAGGCGTGCCGGAGCGACATCACCCTGCCGGCACCATCACCCGCCGGCGGACCGGCTTGCCGGCCGGGACCACACCGTAGACATCCTTGACCGCCTCGATCAGCAGCACCCCGGGGAGCTGCGGCGCGAGCCGTGCGCCGGTCCGCTCAACCAGGTCGCCCATGCGCAGCAGGGGACGCAGGTCAGCCGGCGGCAGCCACAGCGCCCCCTCGGTCCGCTCGATCCGGAACAGCTGCCCGGCCAGCAGCCGGTCGATCTGCCGCCGCGTCGCCGGCGCTCCTTGCCCGAATGGCGTGCGCTCCAGATGCGCCCAGATCCCGCGCCGGTTCGGCATCACGATCAGCAGGCGTCCGTCATCCTTCAGCACGCGCCAGACATTGCGCAGCAGGCGCGGCGCGTTCAGCGAGGTCTCAAGCGCGTGGCTGAGCAGCACCCGGTCGAAGCTCAGATCGGGAAACGGCAGGCTGTCCTCGCGCAGCACGCACGAGCAGGACGCGAGCAGGGCGGGCTGCGACACCGGGCGACCTTCGCCGGCGATGCACAGCGTGGCCTGCCGCTGCCACAAGGACAGGAAGGGCTGGGTGTGGCCGAGGCCAAGCACCCGCTGGCGCGTGAGGTCCGGCCAGATCATGCCGATGCGGCGGCGCAACAGCCGTGCGGCGACCCGGCCGCCACGGCTTGCATAGAAGTCGGACAGATCGCGAAACTCGTCTCGCATGAAGCGACTTCTAGCACGTCCCGGCCGTGGGCGTCCTGCCCCCGCGAGGCCCCGGCGGGGCGAGAAAGGTACGAGCATGAGCCTCGAGATCAGCCTGGTTCCGATCCTTTCGGACAATTACGCCTGGCTTCTGCATGACCGCGCGAGCGGACAGCTCGCGGTCGTCGACCCCGCCGAGGAGGCGCCGGTGCTCGCCGCGATCGAGCGCGCACGGCAGGCGGGGGCGGGGCCGCTCACCACCATCCTGCTCACCCACCACCATGCCGATCACGTCGCCGCCACCGATGCCGTGCGCGCGGCGACCGGAGCGGTGGTGATCGGCGCCGAGGCCGACCGCCACCGCCTGCCGCGCCTCGACCAGGCGGTGCGGCCGGAGCAGACGGTGCGCTTCGGCGGGTCGGCCGCGCAGGTCATCGACACGCCGGGCCACACGCGTGGGCACATCGCCTACTACTTCGCCGACGCCCCGGCCCTGTTCTGCGGCGACACCCTGTTCAGCCTTGGCTGCGGGCGCCTGTTCGAGGGCGACGCGGCCGACATGTTCGCCAGCCTCGCACGCTTCAAGGCGCTGCCCGACGACACCCTGGTCTGCTGCGGCCACGAATACACGCTGTCCAATGCCCGATTCGCCCGCGCGGTCCTGCCCGACAACGAGGCGCTGCGGGCGAGGGCGCTCGACGTCGAGCGGCTGCGCGCGAACGGCGAGCCGACCCTGCCGGTGCGCCTGGGCTCTGAGCGGACCACCAACCCGTTCCTGCTCGCCCGCGATGCGGAGGAACTCGGCCGGCTGCGCCGGCGCAAGGACGAGTTCCGCGGCTGAATGGAGGCGGGGCCGAGCCCACATCGGTCCCTGGGCCCGCGTCAGTACATGTGCTGGCCGCCGTTGATCGACAGGGTGGAGCCGGTGATGAAGCCGGCCTCGTCCGCGGACAGGAAGACCACGCCGCGCGCGATCTCGTCGGTCCGTCCGAGCCGGCCGACCGGGATGCGGGCCAGCACCTTGGCCATCGCCGGCTCAGGCACGCCGCGCAGCATCTCCGTGTCGATGTAGCCCGGCGCCAGGGCATTGACGGTGATGCCGTAGCGCGCGGCGTCGAGCGCCAGCGCGCGCGTGAAGCCGCCGAGCCCGGCCTTGGCGGCGGCATAGTTGATCTGGCCGTGCTGCCCGGCCTGCCCGTTGATGCTGGAAATGTTGACGATCCGGCCGAAACGCTGGGCCCGCATGCCCTCGAAGGTCAGCTTGGTCATGTTGAAGGCGGCGCCGAGATTGTTGTCGATGACGCTTTCCCACAGCGCCCGCGTCATGCGTGACATCGAGGCATCCGCGACGATCCCGGCATTGTTCACCAGGATCGAGATCGTGCCGTGACGGGCAATGATGTCGCCGACCGCACGCTCGCTCGCCTCGAAGCTCGACGCGTCGAACCCGAAGGTCTCGATACCGGTGCGCTCGCTGAAGGCGCGCGCCTCATCGTGGCGGCTGCGATAGGTAGCCACCACCCGTCGCCCGGCAGCCATCAGCGCCTCGCTGATCGCAGCCCCGATGCCGCGCGTGCCCCCGGTGACCAGGGCGAGGCGGGTGGAGGAGGGGTCGGTCATCGCGGGCTCGGCCTCGCCCTCCGGGATGAGGGAATGTCTCGACGTTCCTCTAGCCCGTACGCCTGCCTTGCCGCAACGAGGTCCGCGGCGCGGCCGCCCGGCGCCGCGGTCGGCCGCCGGGCGGCGGTGCGTTCGCGCGGAGCCAGGCGAGCAGCCGGTGCCAGAACAGCTCCGGGGCGCGTGGTCCGGCCACGATGCTGACATGGCCGCCGGCCAGCTCGACCAGTTCGGGACGGGCGGCGCGCATCGCCGTCGCCAGCGGCCGCGCGCTTTCCGGTGGCACGATCCGGTCGCGCAGCGGAACCGCGACCAGGGCCGGCATAGACAGCCGGTCCGGCCGGACGGTCTCGCCGTCGACCAGCCATGTCCCGCTGGCCGGCTGGTTGTGGCCGTACCAGCCTTGCAGGCATTCCGCGGCCACCGGCGCGGCGAGCGGCACGCCGTCGCCGAGCCAGTCCTCGATGGCCACGAACAGGGCGGTGCGCGGATCGTCCTGGTCGAGATCGGCGAAGGTGCGGAACTTCCGCCCGACCGCCAGCGGATCGATCGCCGTGAAGGCGAGCTGGATCGCGTCGACCGGCATGGTGCCCGAGGCGGCGAAGCCCGGCTCGATCTGCGCCGCCCATTCTGCCAGTGCCCGGGCCTGCCCCCGGTCGCCAGCGTGGAAGTCCCAGGGTGTGGCGATCAGGCCCAGCGAGGCCACCAGGTCCGGGCGGCGCTGGGCTGCGGCCACGGCGAGCAGCCCGCCCATGCAGTAGCCGAGCAGTTGCACCGGCCGACCGGCCTGCGCGGCCGCCGCTTCCAGGGCCGGCTCGAGGCGCCGGACGATGTAGTCGGTGAGGGTGAAGCTGCGCTCGATCGGCCCGGGCCAGCCCCAGTCGAGCAGCAGCGGCCGCACACCGCCCGTGGCCAGGAAGCGCATCAGCGACCGCTCGGGGTTGAGGTCGAGAATGAAGGCGCGGTTGATCAGGCTTGGCACGAACAGCGCCGGCGCGCCGTCGGCCGGCCCGAAATCGAGCAGCCTGGTTTCCTCCTGCTGCCAGACCACCGGCGGGTCCGGCAGCGTGCGCACATAGGGGTGACGCCGGTACGCGGCGATGCCGGCGATCAGCCGCGCGTCTGGCAAGGTTTGGGGCGGTGGGGCTCCAGGCGGCGGCGCCTCAGGAGCCGGGTTTGCGCCGGCCGGGCGGGCGCTTGCGCTTTGCGGTGCTGCCTGCCCGGCGCTCTTCGAGTCCGGCGATCCGGGTGCGAAGTTCGGCGAGTTCGGCGCGGAGCTGCTCGATGTCGCCGCCAGCATCAGGTGTGTCAGCAGCGGTCGCGGGCCGCGGCGAAGCATCGGCGCCGGCGCTTCCGGCCGGCTCACCACGACGTTCCGCCCAAGCCGGGGCCGGCCACGGCGTCCCACCCCAACCCGGCGGCCCTCCCGGAGGCGCTGCGCCAGGCGCCCACCCGGCCGGCGCCGGAGGTTGCGGCGGCCAGGCTTGCGGCGACCAGGCTTGCGGCGGCCAGGCTTGTGGCGGCCAGCTTGGCGGCAGCCAGCCTGGCGGCGGCCATCCCTGGGCCGCCCAGCCCGGCGCCCCACCGGCTGCGGCTGGCCAACCTGGCGTCCCACCCCCCGGCGCTCCGTAGCCGGGCGGCGGCCATCCCGGCGCCGGCCACCCGCCGGGCGGCACGCTCACCCCCTGGCGCGCCAGCATCTCGAGCTGCTCGCGGTCGACCCCGAGTGCGGCAAGCTCGCTTTGCCACAGCGTGATCCAGTCGCGCAGGACGGCGTCCGGATCGGGCATCTTGGGCGGGTCGTCCGGCATCGCGGCAGGCTCCAGGCTTCCGGGGGATCGGACCGGAGGCTGCGCGGGCGTCGCATAGCTGCAATGCAGCATAAATCCGGTTCGGAGGGGGTCGCCCGGGCAGCGGGCTATTCTTCATCATCGTTCTGTCATGCTAAGATCATCGTTTATCGGCGCCGCCAAGGAGGCTGACTTGTCGGATGAAGATCACACGGACGGGGAGCATGTCAGCGCCCCGATCGTGGTGAAAAAATACGCCAACAGGCGGCTCTACGATACCGAGAGCTCGATCTACATAACGCTCGACACGCTCGCCGACATGGTTCGGCAGGGCCGTGACTTCGTCGTGTACGACGCCAAGACCGGCGACGACATCACGCGCGCGGTGCTCACCCAGATCATCATGGAAGAGGAGATACGCGGCCGGAACATGCTTCCGACCTCGTTCCTGCGTCAGTTGATCGCCTTCTACGGCGACAACCTCCAGGGGCTGGTGCCGGACTACCTCGAGCGGATGATGGAGCAGTTCGCCGCCCAACAGGTCCAGGTGCGTACCCAGGTGGAGCGCACCATGTCGAGCCTGCTGCCGCCCGGCATGGAAGAGGTGGGCCGGCAGAACCTGGCGATGATGGAGCGGGCGATGAACATGTTCTCGCCGTTCTACCGTGCGCCCGAGGCGGGGCGGCCGGAGCCGGCCCCTTCAGCCGAGCCGGCTTTGCGTGGCCGGCCGGAGCCGTCCAGCTCGGCCGACGAGATCGCTGCACTGCGCGGCGAAGTCGCCCAGCTGCGTGCCGAACTGGCCCACGCCCGGGCCAACATGACCGACCACGGCTCCGTGCTCCGCGCGGCCAGTTCCGGCGTCCGCCACTAGAGCGGCGTCCGGGCCGCCCGGATCGGCTCCCGCGATCCGGACCCTCGCGAAACAGTCAGGTCGCTGCGCCGGCAGAGGGCCCTCGCGGCGACTTCCGGCCGCCGCGTGGACCCACCGCCGCCTGGACCCGCCGGTGCCGGCGAGTCACCCCAGCAGGCTGCGGTACAGCTCAAGCGTCGACCGGGCGATCGCCTCCCAACTGAACTGCTCGACGACCCGCTTGCGGCCCGCCTTGCCCATGCGGGTGCGCAGGTCCGGGTCGCGCGCAAGCCGGTTGATCGCCGCGGCGAGTGCCTCGGAGAAGCCGGCCGGATCCTCGGGCTCGAACGTGCCCGCGCGCAGGCGCAGCGGCACCAGCAGCCCGGTCTCCTCCGGCACCACCACCTCCGGGATGCCGCCTATGGCGGAGGCCACGACGGCTGTTTCGCAGGCCATCGCCTCGAGATTGATGATGCCGAACGGCTCATAGACGGAGGGGCAGCAGAAGATCGCCGCATGGGTGTAGAGCTGGATCGTATCCGCCCGCGGCAGCATGTTGCGGATCCAGACGATCCCCGGCCGCAGGGCCGCGACCTCCGCCACACCCTCCTCCATCTCGCGCCCGATCTCCGGCGTGTCCGGCGCCCCGGCTGCCAGGACGACCTGCAGGTCGGGATCGAGATGGCGTATGGCATGGACGAGGTGGATGATGCCCTTCTGCCGGGTGATGCGGCCGACGAACAGCACGTAGGGACGGCCCGGATCGATGCCGAAACGCTCCAGCACGTCGTGGGAGGCGGCCGGACGGTATTCCTCCGGCTCGATGCCGTTATGGATGATGTGCACGCGGGCCGGATCGACCGAGAACAGGCGCAGCACGTCCTCGCGCGTCTCCCGCGACACGGCGATGATCGCCGACGCCTGCTCGATGGCGGTGCGCTCCATCCAGGCGCTGAGATGGTAGGCCTGCCCGAGTTGCTCGACCTTCCAGGGCCTCAGCGGCTCGAGCGAGTGGATGGTCAGCACCGAGGGGATCTTCCACAACTGTGCCGCCAGGATTCCGGCCATGTCGGTGTACCAGGTGTGGCAGTGCACGATCTGGGCGTCGAGCCGGTCCTTGGCCATGACCAGCGAGCGGGCGAAGGCGTCGACCGCGCCGACGAAGCGCGGGTCGGTGCCGCGCGCCGTCTCCTCCCATTGCGGGATGCCGCGCACCGAAAGCCGCCCGTCGCTGATCTGCTGGTCGCCGAAACAGCGCACCTCGACATCGACATGCCGCGCCAGCGCCCGGCTGAGATATTCGACATGAACGCCTGCGCCGCCATAGACGTAGGGCGGGTATTCCTTGCTGAACAGGGCGACCTTGCGCAGGTTGGTCATCGCTCTCAGCCCGCCAGCCGGTCGATCATGTCCTGGGTGATCAGGCACACCCCGGCTTCGGTGCGCCGGAAGCGCCTGGCGTCGAGCTCCGGATCCTCGCCCACCACCAGCCCGGGTGGCAGGCTGACCCGGCTGTCGACGACCACCTTGCGCAGTCGCACGCCACGGCCGATCTTGGTGTAGGGCAGGATCACCGCCTCGTCGATCTCGCCGTACGAATGCACGTGCACGCCGGTGAACAGCAGCGAGCGGTTGACCGAGGAGCCGCTGATGATGCAGCCGCCGGAGATCAGGCTGTCCACCGCCATGCCGCGACGGCCCTGGTCGTTGTGGACGAACTTGGCCGGCGGCGTGATCTCGCCATAGGTCCAGATCGGCCAGTCATGGTCGTAGAGGTCGAGCCCCGGCACCGGATCGGTGAGGTCGATGTTGGCCTCCCAGTAGGCGTCCACCGTGCCCACGTCGCGCCAGTAGATCTCGGAATCCTCGGTCGAGCGGATGCAGGAGCGGCCGAAGCGGTGCGCGATGGCGCCACCCTGCTCGACGATGTGGGGGATGATGTTGCGGCCGAAATCATGCGCGCTGTCGGCATCCGCCGCGTCGCGCTTGAGCTGGTCGATCAGGAACCCGGTCTCGAACACGTAGATGCCCATGCTGGCCAGGGCCTGGTCAGGGTCGCCCGGAATGCCGGGCGGGTCGGCAGGCTTCTCCAGGAACGAGGTGATCTTGTCGTCCTCGTCGACCGCCATGACGCCGAAGGCGGTGGCCTGCATGCGCGGCACCTCGATGCAGCCGACGGTCACGTCCGCACCGCTCTCGCAATGCTCCTGCAGCATCGCCTCGTAATCCTGCTTGTAGACATGGTCGCCGGCCAGCAGGACGATGAAGCGCGGCCCGATGCTCTCGATGATGTCGATGTTCTGGTAGACCGCGTCCGCGGTGCCCGCATACCAGGCATGTTCGGAAACGCGCTGGCTGGCCGGCAGGATGTCGAAGCTTTCGTTGCGCTCGGCACGGAAGAAGTTCCAGCCGCGCTGCATGTGGCGGATCAGGCTGTGCGCCTTGTACTGGGTGGCGACGCCGATATGGCGGATGCCGGAATTGAGCGCATTGCTCAGCGCGAAATCGATGATCCGCGACTTGCCGCCGAAATACACCGCAGGCTTGGCCCGCCGATCGGTCATCTCCAGAAGCCGGCTGCCGCGCCCGCCGGCCAGCACGTAGGCCATGGTGCTTCGCGCCAAGGGCGAATGCACCTTCACCGGGTTGATCATGGATGTCCTCCGCCGCGCGAGCGCGCGATGTTTTTTATTTGAGGCTGTAGCGACCGAGACGAGGCTCGGTTCCGACGGCAGCGCAACGTCGACCGATCATGCGGCGCTTTGGCCGGCGCGGATACCGTCCATCTTTGCCCGGCCGACCGGCTCGCCCCACGGCTGGCCTCGTCCCTGCGCCACGGCGGTGTCCGCTGCGTTCCGGTGCTTGCCCCGGGGCGTTCTGGTCCAGTCGGCCCTGGCGCTAGCCGCCGAGGATGATCCATTTCAGCCCGAAGGCGACCGTGCCCACGACCAGGACGCTGGCGGCCCAGATGCCAGTGAACCACAGCACGCGGCGGGTGAGGCTCCCCTCGCGCCGCCGCTGGTCAGTGATAATGGACCGCGGCACCCACTTTCCCCCGGAAGATCCAATAGGAATAGGCGTTGTAGGCCAGGATGGTGGGCACCAGCACCACGGCGCCAACCAGCAGGAAAAGCTGGCTGGTCACGGGCGAGACGGCCTGCCAGATGGTGATGCTCGGCGGCACGATATAGGGCCAGGCGCTGATCGCCAGGCCGGTGAAGGACAGGAAGAACCAGCCCAGCGCGCACAGCAGCGGCGTGATGTGGTGCTCCGGACGCGACAGCGTCCGGTAGAAGATCCCGGCCAGGACGGCCACCAGGATCGGCACCGGGCTGACCAGGATCACCCTGGGCCAGACCAGCCAGTGACGCAGGTACTGGACGTGCAGCATCGGCGTCCACAGGCTGACGATGACGATGCAGCCCAGCGTGGCCAGGCCCAGCAGGCGGGCCTGGCGGCGGCATCGCGCCTGCAACTCTCCTTCCGTGCGCCAGACCAGCCAGCAGGCGCCGAGCAGCGCGTAGCCGATGACCACGGACACGCCGCAGAAGATGCTGAACCAGGTGAGCCAGTCCCACCAGCCGCCGGCATAGGCGCTGTCCCTGATCCTGATGCCCTGGATGAGGCCACCGAGCGCCAGCCCCTGGGTGAAGGCGGCGATGATCGAGCCGCCGGAGAAGGACAGGTCCCACAGGAACTGGCTGCGCGCGTTCGTGGCGCGGAAGCGGAACTCGAAGGCCACGCCGCGGAAGATCAACGCCAGCAGCAGGGCGATGATCGCCGGGTAGAGCGCGGGCAGGATGGTCGAGTAGGCCAGCGGGAAGATCCCGTAGAGCACGGAGCCGCCGAACACGAGCCAGGTCTCGTTGCCGTCCCAGACCGGGGCCACCGTGTTGACCATCACGTCGCGATCGCCCTTGCCGCGCTCGGCGGTGAACAGGATGCCGATGCCGAGGTCGAAGCCGTCGAGCACGATGTAGGCGAGGATCGCGAACGCCGCGATTCCGGCCCAGAGCATCGGCAGCCAGTGTGCCGTGTCACCCATCGCCCGTCACTCCGCCGGATGCGGCGCCTGCGACCCGGGTCGCGACCCAGGTCGCGCCCCGGGCGCGTCGAGGAGGCGCGGCCCCGGTCCCTGCGCCGGGCCGGGCTGGATGCCGGAGGTGCGGATCGGCTCGTGCTCGGCCGGGCCCTGCTCGCCTGGTTCGGGCGGCTTGCTCATCAGCCTGAGCAGGATCATCACGCCGGATCCGAACACGACGAAATACACCACGACGAACGCGGCCATGGAGGTGGCGATGCCGGGCAGGGCGATCGGCGAGACGCTGTCGATCGTGCGCAGGTGGCCGTAGACGGTGTAGGGCTGCCGCCCGACCTCCGTGGTGATCCAGCCGCAGATCAACGCCACGAACCCGGCCGGCGACATCAGCAGCGCCCAGCGATGCAGCAGGGCGCTGTCGTAGAACCGCCCGCGCCAACGCAGGAACAGGCTGTAGAAGCCGAGCAGCGCCATCAGCATGCCCAGGCCCACCATGATTCGGAAGGTGAAGAAGATCAGTGGCGAGTAGGGCCGGTCGTCGGGCTTGAAGTCCTTCAGGCCCGGCACGCGGCCGTCCAGGCTGTGGGTGAGGATCAGCGAGCCGAGCAGCGGGACCTCGATTTTATAGTTGGTCCGCTCCTCGCGCATGTTGGGAATGCCGAACAGCAGCTCCGGCGCCCGGCTGCGGCTGACCCAGTCCCCCTCCAGGGCGGCGATCTTGGCCGGCTGGTATTGCAGCGTGTTCAGCCCTTGCGTGTCACCGGCGAGGATCTGGATCGGGGCCACGATCGCGGCCATCCACATCGCCATGGAGAACATCAGCCGGGTGGCCTCGGTCGGCCGCTGTCGGGCGGTCCGCGCCTTCAGCAGATGCCACGCGCCCACGCCGCCCACGGTGAAGGCTACGCACAGGAAGGCGGCCAGCGCCATGTGGACCAGCCGGTACGGGAAGGACGGGTTGAAGACGATCGCCCACCAGTCCACCGGCAGGAACTGCCCGGTCTTGGGGTCGATCCTGAAGCCGCGCGGCGTCTGCATCCAGCTATTGGAGGCGAGGATCCAGCTCATGGAGATGAGCGTGCCGAGCGAGACCAGGCAGCTGGCCAGGAAATGCAGCCCCCGCCCGACCCGGCCCATGCCGAACAGCATCACCCCGAGGAAGCCCGCCTCCAGGAAGAAGGCGGTCAGCACCTCGTAGGACAGCATCGGCCCGAGCACGGGGCCCGCCTTGCGCGCGAACACCGACCAGTTGGTGCCGAACTCGTAGGACATCACCAGGCCGGACACGACGCCCATGGCGAAGCCGATGGAGAAGATCTTCAGCCAGTAGCGGTAGAGGTCGAGATAGACCGCCCGGCCGGTCTTCAGCCACAGGCCCTCCAGGACAGCGAGGTAGGCCGCAAGCCCGATCGAGAAGGCAGGAAAGAGGATGTGGAAGGCAACCGTGAAGGCGAACTGGGCCCGGGCGAGGTGGAAGGCATCAAGGCCGAACATGGCAGGCAATGTCCCTGGCAGGCGGGCGTAGCGTTATAGCAAGATTGTCCATGCTGCCGGCCACACAAGAGGCGGTGGATGGCAGGACGAGCCGTTGTTCAGGGCCGCCGAATGGATCGTTCGTCGCTGCAGAATGATGGCGCCAGACAAAGATGGCGCCAGACAAGGATGACGCCAGGCGGGGCCGGCGCTGACCTGCGGCAGGCTCGCGGCGTTCAAGGCCCTAGGCTCCAGGTGGAAGCTCAGGGTGGCGGCCCGGGGAAAGACCATGGCAGGCGCAGCAGCGGGATGCGGCCGAGCAGCAGAACATCGCCGCGCAGCATGAGGGGCAGCTCGATCGTGCCGGTGGATGCGGGCCGGGGCGCCATCTGGACCTTGCCTGCCCCGGCCGGCGCGGTGCCGGCATCGCTGATCAGGCCGATCACGGCGCGCATCGCCTGCGCCGCGGCGCGGTCCAGCCAGCCCGCCTGGTTCAGCCGGTCGATCAGGCTGTCCGCCCCCGAAATCCGCATCGTGAAGTCGCCGTAGAGCTGGAAGCCGGCGTCCAGCCGGGCCTCGCCGGAGAGCGTGATCCGGCAGTCGGGCAGGCTGAGTGTCGCGGCCTCGAGCAGCAGCCTGCCGCCGCCGTCGCGCCAGGCCGCGATGCGCCGGCGCAGGTCCAGTCCCGCGGCCCCGCGCGGGCCGGGCAGCGCCAGCACCAGGCTTGCCGAACCGGTCCCGTCTGGCCACCCCGGTGCCGCGATGCCGTCGAGGCGCAGCGACACGGCCTGCCCGTCGTGGCGGACACCGTCCGCGCCGGTGGTGGTCGTCCAGCGCAACAGGCCGGACAACCGGCGCACGGTGAAGGCGGGCTCGCCGGGCAGGGCGATTCGCAAGGGGCCGGAGCGCAGCGCCAGCCGCGCCGGCCCGGAGGCCGGGTGCGACGGCGGTCCCAGGACCAGCGCGCCCGCCTGCAGGCGCAGCCGCCGGCTCAGCGGCGAGCCCGCGCGGCCGAGCGTCTGCAGCCCGCCGAGCTCGATGCGGATGGCGGGCGGATCGAGCAGCGCATCGGCGACGGTCAGGTGCTGCGCGGTCCAGACGGCGCGGCCGGCGGGTGGCGAGAGGACCGCATCGTCGAAGGTGCGCGCCGCTCGCCACGGCCAGCCGCCTTGCCGCCCGGCGCCGGTGCTCACCTGCCAGCCGGTCTGCCGGGCCTCCCCGGCGAGCCGGTCCAGCTGCCGGCCAAGCCGGTCCTCGCCCCACAGCCACAGGAGGGCGGACGCCAGCAGCACCGCCGCCACGATTGCCGCCGGCAGCCGCCACAGGCGCCACCCGGAACGCCGCTCCGCGGCCGTCCGCGGCTTCAGGATCCGGGGTGACCGACGTTGCCGGACGAAGCTCATGATCAGCCTCTGTCCCCCGGCCGAAGTGCCTGATCGGCCTCGCAAAGCGCCGCCCACGCAACCAGCCCGGTTTTCATCCACAAGCCGCTGCGCAGACAGGGCAGGGACCGCGGGGGACAGCCCGTGCCGCGACGGGATGGGCGGGACAAGCCCGGGTTCGGCGTCTCAAGAAGGCAACCTCGTCCAGTTTGCTGTAAATTCGGCGGTAAAATCTTTCCGCATGCGTTTGCAACCTTTCGCCGGGTGAGCCGCAGCCCACCGCGTGACGCGGTCGAGACGGAGCCGCGGCGGTGCAGATCGCATGTTTCACAGGCCAGTCGACAGCTCGCCCACAGACTTATCCACATGCGGCACGGCGCGACCCGCCAGCGCCATCCGGCGCTCCTGCTCGCTCCAGGAATGGCGGATCGCCTCGAGCAGGGCGGCGCGGCGTGGCCCCGGCAGGCTGGCCGGGTCGATCGGTGCACCGATGTCGATGTGGATGATGCCGCGATGTTTGAGAAAGGCGCGCCGTGACCAGCACCGGCCCGAGTCGGTCGCCACCGGCAGCACCGGCAGGCCGGTATGGGCGGCGAGCGCTGCGATGCCCGGCTGCAGGCGCACGATCTCGCCGGGGGCCACCCGCGTGCCCTCGGGGAAGATGATGATCTGGCGCCGGTCGCGCACCGCCTCGTCGGCGGCGCGCAGCAACTGGCGCAGCGCCGCCGCCCCGGCGTCGCGGTCGACCGGGATCATGCCGGCCAGCAGCAGCATGGGTCCGACCAGCGGCAGGCGGATCAGCTCGCGCTTCATCACGTAGGCCGGCCTCGGGGCGAGCGTCAGCCAGATCAGCGTGTCGAAGGCGGACTGGTGCTGGGAGGCGACCAGCACCGGCCGGTCGGACAGGTGCTCGCGCCCGCGCACCACGACCGCGATGCCGCAGATCCAGCGCAGCCCGTCGACCGACAGGCGGCACCAAGCGGTCGCATAGGCCAGGGCACGGTGCGGGGCGAACAGCCGGACCCAGAACGCGCCCAGCCCCATGCCGACGGTGAGCAGGGCGAAGTAGAGATTGAACAGGCCCGCGCGCAGGAGGGTCATGCTAGGTCCCGCAGATGAGCGCTGGCATGCACGCCGCAGGCGACCAGCAGCCATTTGTCGTATTCGGCGACCAGCAGCCGCAGCGTGGCCAGCGAGGCCATGCGCCGCAGCGCCGGCGGGACGACGGGGTAGGGCTTCAGCGCGATCTTGGGAAGGGCCGTGCGGATCTCGTCGAGCGCGCGCGGCATGTGGTAGCCGGCGGTGACCACGATCAGGCTGTGCAGGTTGCGCTCGCGCGACCACACCGCGATCTCCACCGCGTTGCCGGCCGTGCTGGTCGCCTCCCGGCCGAGCGAGATCCGCTGCGCCAGGGATGGGTCTAGCGGCCGGTCCACGCCGCCGGCGCGCAGCACCGCGGCGAGGCCCGGGCGCGACGACACGCCGGAGATCAGCATCTGCCGGGCGCGGCCGTGGCGCAGCAGCTCGACCGCGGCTGCGATCCGTCCCGCCCCGCCGGTCAGCACCACGATGCCGTCGGCGGCCGGCTCGCGGCCAGGCTCGCGCAACGCCTGGCGCGCGAACCACACCAGGCCGAGGCTCCAGGCGAGCAGCAGCACCAGCAGTGCGAGCCCCAGCAGCGGCACGACCCCGCCCACCCGTGTCTGCGGCGCGGCGCGCCTCATGGCAGCCGGCGCAGCCAGAGCCGGACGGTGAACTGGGTGGTCAGCCACCCGATCGCCGCACTCGCCGCCACCAGCCCGGGGAGCGCCAGCAGCAGGAAGGCGGGCAGGTGATCGGGCAGCGCGAAGGCGGCCGAAAGCCCCGCGCCGCCGCCGGACAGGGTCCATGGCCCTCCTCCTGGAGCCCCTCCTGCCCCCCCTCCTGGAAGCGCATCCGGCGCCAGCCGGGTGCGGGCGAAGGGGGCCGCGAGGTGCGACAACAGGCCCAGCACCGGCACCGACAGCAGCAGCCCCACGACCCCGCCGATCGCCGCGAGGCGCGCCACCCTGCGGGCGAAGCGCCCGGCGAGGTAGCCGTCGGTGGCGCCGAGGGCATGGATGATCTCGATCGCGTGTCGCCGGGCGGCGATCGCCGCCCGGGTCGCCAGTGCGACCACGCTGGCCGCCACGCCGGCGACTACCAGCAGCACCAGCCCGGCGCAGGCCTGCAGGCTTGTGGTGAGCGCAAACAGCCGCGCGCGCCAGCCGCGATCGTTCTCGACCAGCGTGCCGGGTGCCGCCTCGGCCAGCCGGGCGGCGAGGTCCGGCGGCGGCGCGCCGCCGGGTGCGAGATGCAGCTCCAGCACGGCAGGCAGCGGCAGCGCGTCCGCCTCGCCGCTGGATGCGCCAGCGGTGCCGAGCCAGGGCTCGAGGATGCGCCGCAGTTCCGCCTCGCCCAGGACCTCGACCGCGCCGGGGCCGGCCACCGCCTCGAGTCGCGTGCGCACCAGGGCGAGCCGGGTGGTGTTCGTGCTGCCGGCCGGCCCGGACGGGTCGGGCACCTGCACGGTCAACAGCGTGCCCGCACCTGCGTCCCAGCGGGTGGCCAGGGCGTGCGCCCCGGCCGCACCGGCCAGGGCGAGGGCGGCGAGGAAGGCCATCGCTGCCACCAGGGCGGGCAGCAGCCGGTCGGACAGCGCCTGCCTCAGCCCCAGCCCGTCCGAACCGGGACGCGCGCCGGGCAGCCTGCCCGGCGCCTGCACCCCCGTGGGAGGCGGCGCCCCGGCCGGCGCTTCGGTCGGCACGCCGCTCACCGGACGGACCTCCCGGCGGTCTTGGCCCCACCGACTTGGCCGGCCCGTCCAGTCTCACCGGTTTGCCCGGCCGGCCCGGTCCCGCCGGCCTCGGCCGCTTCGTCGGCGACGAGCCGGCCGCGCTCGAGGCGCAGGGCTGGGGCGGGAAAGCGGCGGACCAGCTGGTCGTTGTGGGTGGACACCACGACGGTGGAGCCGAGCTGGTTGAGTTCGAGCAGCAGCTCCATCAGCCGCTGCGCCTGCGGCTGGTCGAGTGCTCCGGTCGGCTCGTCGGCGAGCACCAGCGGCGGGCGCATCACCACCGCGCGGGCGATCGCCACGCGCTGCTGCTCGCCGCCCGACAGCGTGCCGGGCAGGGCGGCGAGCTTGCGGCCTAGCCCCAGCCAGCCGAGCATCTCCTCGCAATCGACCCGGATCCTGGCCTCGTCCAGGCCGCTCAGGCGCATCGGCAGGGCGGCGTTGTCGAACGCGCTGAGTTCGGGCAGCAGCCGGAAATCCTGGAACACGATGCCCATGCGGCGGCGCAGCCGGGCAAGCTGGCGCCGCCGGGCGCGGCGTATGGACACGCCGAACAGCTCCATCCGACCCGAGGATGGCCGCACCGCGAGCTGCAGCAGGCGCAGCAGGCTGGTCTTGCCGGACCCAGACGCGCCCAGCAGCCAGCGAAAGCCGCCGGCGGGCACAGAAAAACTGATGTCGCGCAGCACGATCGGCGCTATTGTTTCCCGTTCGATACGAACAGTCACCTCCGACAGCCGGATCACGACGCGGCCGCGGTTCGGAGGTGCCATCGGGACCCGAAGGGGCGGGAGCTGAGAGCATGCGCATCGCTTGCCCAGGCTGTGCGGCGACCTACGAGGTGCCGGACAGCCAGATCCGTCCGGGACGCATGATGCAATGCGCCCTGTGCGACCTGCGCTGGCCGGCGGTCGCCGACGAGGCGCCCGACGCGATGGCCGCCGTGCGCGAGGCGGTCCGCGAGGCCCTGAAGAGCACCGTGTCCGATCGCCAGGTCGCGCTCGCCGGCGCAGGCGGCGACGACTGGTCGGCGGCCCCGCCACATGCCGACGAAGACCTCGACCAGTTCCCTGGCGCGTCCCCTGGCGCGCTCCCAGGCCTGTCGGTGGCGGCACGCGCCGAACCCGAGCCGGCACGCGACGCCAGGCCGGTGCCGCAACCGGCCGATCCCAGCGCTCGCCTGGCCCAGGAGCTCACCTTCCATCTGTCCTCGCGCCCGCCCGAGGAGCAGGCGGGCGAGGCCGGGCCCGACGACGAGGCCGCCGACGAACCGGCCGGCCCGCACGGGCTGCGACGTGCCGCGGCGGCCCGGCCGCCGCCGCCCGCGGTTGCCGCCGAAGCGACCGGCCTGCCTCGCCTGCTGGCCCGCATCGGCGGTCCGGTCCGGCTCGGGCCCGTCCGGCTCGGTTCGGTCGGGCTGGGCTGGGTGGCCAGTGTCGCCGTCGTGCTCGGAGGGCTCGCCGCCATGGCGGCCTGCCGCGGCACGATCATGCTGGCCTGGCCGCCGGCGATCCGCCTGTACGCCTGGATCGGGCTCCTGCCGCAGGGGTGAGTGGGCGGGAGCCGCCGCGCCGCCAGGGCCGGGTGCCGGCCGGTGCCTGCGGCGGCCGTGCGGGCCGGGTCTCACATCGCGCGGGCGGCGAGTGCCGACAGCGTGGCGCTGAGTGCCGCGGCCGCCATCAGCAGGAGTCCGTAGACGATCAGCGAGGCGGGCGTGATCCAGTGGCCGGCGAGCATCAGCCCGTGCGGGATCGTCCCGGAAATGGTGTTGAGGATGTCCCGGGCCTGCTGGTCGGCGGTCTGGGCGTGGGTGGTGATCGCGTCGACGATGTGCGGCAGGGCCCACCAGCCGATGCCGACCGCGAGCAGGAGAGGGGCCACCAGCTCGGCCACCTGCTGGATGAAGTAGAAGGTGAAGTGGACCAGGCTCCACAGCACCAGCCGGATCGCGCGCAGCACCGCGCCGATGATCGGCCTGCCCGCCAGGGGCCCGCCGCCGATGCGTGACCGGAGGTCACCGCGCCAGAGTTCGCCGAACATCTCAGGTGGCCTCCGGGTGCCGTTCTGCCGCCGCGCCGGGATCGGGCGTGCGCGGGGAGCTAACGCGACAGACCCCCTTCCGGCAAGGCACCCTCGGCGCGCCCGGCCGCCGGGCGCAGGCGAAGCAGTGCGAGCAGGGCGCCGAGGCAGATCAGCGCGCTGAGCAGGAACGGGGCGCCGGCGAAGCGCGCGTGGCCCGGGCGTGTGCCGAAGGCGAACAGGCTGCCCATCACCGGCGGTCCGAGCACCAGCATCAGCCCCTGCAGGGACGCGAGCGTGCCCTGCAGCTCGCCCTGGCGGTTGGCCGGCGTGTCGGCCGAGACCATCGACTGCACCGAAGGCCCGCCGAGCGCGCCGATCGACAGCACGACGATGCCGAGCAGCATCAGCCAGGGCCGGCTGGCACCGGCATAGAGCAGGAAGCCCGCCACCGAGGCGCCGTAGCCGACCAGTGCCGTGCGGTGCACGCCGAGCCGGCGGGTGGCCAGGCGCAGCAGCACGCCTTGCACCAGCGCCTGGATGACGCCCATCAGCGCCAGCGCCAGCCCGTTCTGCAGCGTGCTCCAGCCGAACCGGAGCTGGTTGGCGAGGATGAAGCTGGTCTGCGAGGCGCTGATCGCAAACCAGGTGCAGCACCAGGCGAAGATCGGCCGCAGCATGTCCGGCGCATGGCGCACCGCGCGCAGGGAGGCGAAGGCGTTGGCCCGCCGCCAGTCGAACGGCCGGGGGCGTTCGGGGGGCAGGCTCTCCGGCCGCAGCCGCGCCCCCTGGCAGGCGGGACAGGGCCGGGCCGTCAGGTACTGGGCCCAGACCTGGCGGTCCGCCTCGCCATAAGCCTCGCGGTAGCGGCGCAGCACCGTGTCCAGGACGCCCTCGAAGGGCTTCCAGCGTTCGCGGACCTGCCCGTCGCCCGACTCCCAGCGGTAGGGCACCACGGCCCCGGCGTCGCCGTGGTAGACGAAGCGGAGCTGGTCAGGCGTCAAGCGGGCCACCGGCACATCGGTGGGAATGCCGGCCGCCCGGCAGCCCTCGAGCCACGCGCGCCGAAAGCTGTCCGCCTCGCCGCCCACCTGCACGAAGAATCCGCCCGCTGGCTCCACGGCGGCCGCCGCGACCCTCCGTACGATGCGGTTCTCCTCCGCGCAGGCGCGTGCCGCCGGCGGATCGGTCACCACGTAACGGCCTCCGCTGTGCAGAAGCCCGTGAAACCGCCCCGACGTGCCATGCCCTACGTCGCCCTGGTCGACGACCGTAACCGGTATGCCGCGAAGCGCCAAGTCCCACCCCACGCCGAGGCCGGTGGCGCCGGCACCCACTACGACTACCATCGACACCTCCGCCCACGCAAAAACCTGGCGGCACACTCCGCCGCCAGGTTCTCTTCATCTCCACCCGGCCTTGGGGTTCGGAAGCAATCGACCCCGATCTCAGCGCCATTATTTCGTGTCGGCAGCCGGCTGTAAAGCCCGGTCTACATAGGGCGCGGCAGATCACGACACACTGAGCCCGAGGTGGTGCG
>Ga0080006_1153831_pt1 | contig 144180 bp, 116 predicted proteins | sample RS3BMetagenome_FD_69209 | JGI IMG/M metagenome (GOLD analysis project Ga0080006, IMG submission 69209) | Ferric oxide microbial mat and aquatic microbial communities from Rainbow Spring, Yellowstone National Park, USA - RS3B (SPADES... ...
CTCATTTTGTGTATCGATGATGTGCAATGGGCAGATGCTGCCTCACTCGACGTATTCCATTATCTTGCACGACGCTTTACGAAGAGCGAGACACCTGCGCTCCTGCTTCTAACACTGCGGAGTGGGAGAAGGCCAGGTCAACCTATACCTCGCTGCTTGCATACGCACAGGAGGTACACGCGCCGGTACTAGAGCGTACTGCCCTCAGCTACCTGGCGATGCTCGCCGAGCAGTAACTTGACCCAATGCTTCAGCATACACGAAGCTATCCATAAAAAGAGATACCTCTTCCTTTTTTTTATTAAGGATAAGGTATCAGATTTTTTATAAACTTGCTATTAATCATTTATTGTGCTATACTTCTTCTTAAGAAAAAGAGCAAATACCATCTTATTTCTGTTTGTTTACTTCGATAATAGTACTATCTGTCATCTTTTATAAAGAAAGAGAACATCTATGTCTACTGCACAACAAATGGCTTCGTCATTGGGTGCGGTGATAGAAGGTGATAGAAGAGGAACGGGATAGAGGCAAATATATCTTCCCGATGTTCATTTCCAGGACAGCGTTGTTGAGGCTGAGGAGATAGATCGTTGGTTAGATGATGGTGGTTTCTCAGAGGAAGAGATCACCTCCAAAGAAGAAAATGTTGTTGTTGATACCCATCTGGTGGCTCATCACTGAGCGCCAGGGAAAGTGAGGGAAGCTTTGAATACGCTGAATACACTTCAAACACGAGCCATCGCACTGCAAATAGTAGGTGCTTACACCATGAATCATATTGCCGATGTGGTGGAGATGCTCCAGGACAAACGTGGTGATGAACTGGATGAAGAAACACTGATCACTATCGAGGTCCAGGTCAAAGCTATTGCTGAAGAACTCATACAGCAATCAATGGACCACTTCTTAGGGGCGGTAGTGGTAAATGATGTGAAAAGTGAGCAACTCTTACACTGAAAGGTGAGTATGTGTGGGCATTACCCTTTGGATAGTGAAAAAGAGGCAACTTCACTGGAAGTTGCCTCTCTCCATCATGGGCGATACAGAACTCGAATCTGTGACCTCCACGATGTCAACGTGGCGCTCTAACCAACTGAGCTAATCGCCCTTACGTGGCTATACTATAGCATTGTCCTGTAGGATTGTCAAGGGGAAAAGCGGCGTAGATTCAATGTCATCTGTGGATGAGTAAGGCCAGCCTGTGATAGACTGAGAAATATGGCCGATAACTGATAAGAGAAACGAAGTCTGAGCATGCACCGCTTTTTTATAGAGAGATATATGTTGCGCCCGGCCCAGCGCTTGAGTTTACCAGAACAGACCGCGCATCAGGTGCGGGATGTACTGCATCTCGTCGTGGGGGAACGGCTGATACTGCTGGATAACAGTGGAGAAGAATTCGTATGTGCGGTGACTGGCGTTGAGCGCAAGCTAGTTGAGGTAGAGGTGCTGGAGCAACGCGCAGGCAAGGCGGAGCCACCTGTCAAGATTACCTTGTGTCAGGGACTGCTCAAATCAGCGCGCTTTGAGTGGATTCTAGAGAAAGGCACAGAACTGGGCGTAACGACCTTTGTGCCAACGCTCTGTCGCCGCTCGCTGGCCGGTCTGGAGGCTGTCGGCTCAACGAAAATGCAACGCTGGCAGCGTATCGTGCAGGAGGCGGCAGAGCAATGTGGCCGTTCGCGCATGCCGACCCTGATGCCTGTTCGTCCGCTCCTGGGCGTGTTGAACGATTATCCAGTTGATGCCATTGCCATTATGCCCTGGGAGAACGAACAACATGTCCAGTTGCGCGATATTTTGTGTGCTGCAAAGCAGACACGGGAGCCGGGAGAACCGGTCAACGTGGTGCTGTTTATTGGGCCAGAGGGTGGCTTGATGGAGGAAGAGGTCATACTGGCACAGCGGCGTGGCGTGCAGATCGTCTCGCTTGGTGCACGAGTCCTGCGCGCGGAGACGGCAGCCCTGGCCGCTGTTGCCAATGTCATGTACGAATTGGAGTAGGCTTGGAGTGATACCCATAAAGGGTATCACTCCAACTCCCGCCCTTCTCCGCTTAAAACGGCATGGACATATTCTTCGACATAGTGGCGTTCTTCAACGCCATCGATAATCATGCACTCGGCGACATCCACCATGTAAGGCGCTACTTCGTGGAGGACGCTGATAATGGCGCGTTCGTTGCGACTATCGGCATTGTGATCGGTGATGAAGGCGAATAGCTCGTCCGTCAATTTCTCTTCATTGGCCAGAAGTTGAAAAATGTTGGGCATCGCATGCGAACCTTTCGCTAATGGCGGCCCGCTGACCGCGTGAGTAATGGCTACAGATGACATACAGCATGCTTCTTTAGAAACTATAAGCGCCTGACATGGGAAAGTCAATGTCTGAATGAGCCAATCCGGCGCGCTCCGGGTTTTTTGATGGGTCAATGTGACTATCCTTGCATGAACCGTGAAGTCGTACATGGAATTGACCGATAACTACTTTTCATGCTATTATAGCTCAAAGTATATTGACCCGTTTAGAGGATGTAGTCTCAAAGCGTTTTTACACGCCTTATCTTGTCTGACGGGCAGAACTCATAGCGTCTGAATGGTCTGGCACGAATAAAAGACACTGGTGAAAAGGCTGTTATGGAGAATGTTGTACCGGTCGTGTTACAACGTCTACGGGCCGCCGATATCATTCGTATGGCCGGTCTGAGCGTAGCCGCGCTGGGACAAGAATACGAACGATTGGGAGGAGTACGACAAGCGCAACGACAGGATACGTATCTAACAGGTGTGGTAATAGTACCGCGCCTCCCTGATGTTACACTAGAAGTAGCTGCAACAGCGTCAAATCCAGTAGATGGTTACTCATCCTTGTTAGCCGAAGATCACCGTTATCAATATACCCCCGAAATTATACTCGATAGTCTCACCGATTGGAGAAGCACCTGCACCTGTAATACCTCTTCATCCGCTCCCTGCGCACATGCCTGTGCTCTGCTCTACCACTGGATCAACCACCCCTACTCGTTCACCGGCCTGACTACGCAAGAGACATCTGTGTTCTTGCCTGCTCAACAAACAACCGAGGCTCTGGATGGCGCGAGCACCCTGCTGTCGTCTTCCGAGCAGTCAGAGCAATCTGGCGTAGGAGTGTCTTTCGGGGAAGAGCGCGTGACGGACCTGGACGCGATAGCGCTGGTAGGTCACACGGCGAAACCCGTTCTCTCCTCAGCTTTCAGAACTCCTATTAAGCCGCGTGGCCCTGCACCACTGTGTAACCTGCTCGATGTGCTGGCGCAACTGAGCTTGAGTGAACTGCGAGGCATCGCACGCGAATATGAGATCAGCACGAATGGATTGTCGAAGCAGCAACTGGTTGAGGCCGTTTACGCAGTGTTGTGCCAGCCGGAGCGGGTGCGGCATGTGGCGTTGGCACTGGAGAAGCAGCAGCGTCAGTTGATGGCAGCCCTGACACTGATAGGGGGGGCTATCACCGACGACGACCTGCACAGCATGTTTGAGCGCTTTGGCCTGGGTCAGCCGCCGCAGCTACAGGAGGCATTGACAGTTTTACAGAGTAAGGGGCTGTTGTTCCGTGCCAGCCTGAACAACGCGCCGCAGGTGCGCGTCGGCCTGAGTGGTTCCCTGCTGGATGTCGGTTGGTTTGTTCCGCTTGAAGTGCGTAACGCCTTACGTGTCTCCGTGCCAACGACGCCGTTCGACATAGAACAGTTTACTGAAACGGAGAGCAAGCCGGTTGTGCGTCTTGCCGAGCCATATCGCCTGCTTTCCGCGCTCTTGCTGGTAGCGCGCGCGCTGGAGGGCTACCAGCAAGAGCGCGCAGAACAGCGCGACGAGGCTGGCACTGCAACCTCGTCTGCGCGCGGCATCGGCTCTGGTCGTTCAACCGTACCCCTGACGTCGGATAGCTCGATTGCACTACCGGCTCCCGATGACCGGCCCTCTGCTGCTATGCTCTCCTTTTTGCAACGGATGATCCCCTATAGTGTGCCATTGTTGCGGTTCGCGGTGCGCCTGCTGCGCCTGGCTGGTGTGGTCTATACCGAGAGCGTGTCTGCGCAATCCGCAGGATATCGCGTCCTAACCACCGCCGCTGCTCTGCTGCTCGGCTCCAACCATGCCGAGGTCACGCGCGACCTGTTTGAACTCTGGTTGACCGAGGCCTCCTATGAAGAGCTATTTGAGTTACAGGAGGATGGGGTACGGGTGCGTTGCCGTACAACCTCGCTGCGCCGCCCTCTCTTACGTGCTGGCGAACTGGAAGCGGAGAATAGCGAGGCCCGCCAGACACTGGTGGCTCTGCTGGCTCAGGTGCCGATCAATCGCTGGTGCAATTTCGCGGCCTTTGCACGCTTCATCTACCGCTTGAATCCGTTATTTTTACAGCGTCGGCAGCGCCTCTTCCCATCACCTCACTGGTGGCTGGAGCGCGAAGAGGGGCGCGCATTGCGTCCTCTCTCTCTTAGCGACTGGATGCGCGCCGAATATTATTATCTAGCGCGCCTGCTACGTGGCCCTTTGTACTGGTGGGGCCTATGCGATATTGCGCTGAATACAGAGGGGCGACTGGTGGCCTTTCGTCTGACACCAATGGCGGAGTGGTTGCTACATGGGGATGCTGCTGGCGCACCGGTGCAATCGGCAGCGAGCGAGGTCGGGGCGCGCTTCGAGGGTTTTGAGATCACGGGTGAGAATGAAATCCAGGTTGAGAGTTCGATGCAGACCTGGCCGATTATTCATCTGCTGGAAGATTTCGCGGCTCGTGGTGGCGTGCGCAATGGTATGCTCTGTTATCGCCTGACTCCACAAGCTCTGAGCCAGGCCCTCAGTCGCGGCTTACGTGTCGAGGCGTTGCTAAACCTGCTGCGTACCCACATAGCAGATCAACCCGCCTTACAACCTCTGCTGGCACAACTCGAACGCTGGGCGGCTAACTATGGGCGGGTGCGTATCTACACCCAGGTAGCTATGTTGCAAGCGGCAGATACCACTGTGATGCGCGAACTTTCGGCCACCACTTCGTTTGATTCTCATGTAGTATATCCTGTGCATGCGACGCTGGCTATCTTGCGGCGTTCCGGCCTGGAACAACTCATTGAAGACTTAAAGCGGCGAGGCCAGACACCGCTCTTGCATAACGAGGACTAGCAGTTTATGGAACAGGGCGACCTTGATCTGCTGACGACGGTGCAGCTCCCTCATCTACAAACACTGGTAAGAACCCGACATATTGCTGTACCTGTTGGGCAAAGAAACGAGGCCGAACTAACCAGCCCGGCGGTGCTTATGGAAATCGCGCGTGCCCTCTTCGATGAGTCCGCTTTACGGCAGGTTATCGCATCCCTGGAGCCGCATGATGCACTCATCTTGCGTGAACTGGTCGCCTGCGGCGGACGGGCCAATAGCCGTGATCTGGCCTTCTACTTTCAGCAAAGCGGATTGCTTACCAGCCCGAAGGAAGGCGAGCCGTCGGTCGAGCGTTTCCGCGATGGTGCAGTCGCTCCAGGCATGGCTGTAACGCCTGTGCAATATCCACCGGCTCATCCTCATGGTGCGTTCGAGCTGGCAGTGCATCGGCTGTTAATTCAGGGGTTGGTCTTCTGGGGTAAACAGACTCACCTGACCAATCGTGACTACGCCTCTGGCATCCATGATGGTGTGCTGATCGTTCCACATGCGGTATGCCACGTGATGCTTGCTACAGGGTACATGACAACGCCTTCCACTGATGAATCTGCTGTTGTCGGCTTAAGTGATGCCATGCGACTGTTACAGCGTCAGCTCTATCAGTACTGGTCGTTTGTGGCATATGGACGTGAGAAACTCACGGTATTGGGGAGTGGCCTGCTCACACGCGGCTCTTTGCGTCATATGTTGGAATGTATGGAACCGGGAGTATCCCTGGAGCAGGCGCGTACCGAGAGCGATTTTCCACGTCTGCTCTTCATTCGCCAGCTTTTGCAGCAATTGGGGTTATTGCAGGTGCGCAACACAGTGATACAGGCGCAACCGGCGCAGGCGTTTTTCTCCCTGCCACTCTGGGAGCGCGTGCGGCGCTGCTTTCGCCTCTGGCTGGAAAGCTCTTTCTGGAATGAGCTAGCCTATCTACCGGATGTGGTGGTACGTCCTGCTCCCACGCCTCTGGAGACAGCCCATGAGGAGACGATACGCGCCAGACGAACGGTGGTCGAGCGGCTATTCTTTGAACCGCATGGGCAATGGCAACCGATGATCGTCTTTATTGCGCGCACGAAACTCTATGCACCTTACCTGCTTTTTCCACGCCAGTATGGGCCACGAACAGACCGTTACATCAACGGTAATAACCCCTATGGAGCAGATTTTCGCCTGCGTCGTGGCTGGTTGACGCATCGTGAAGGCTGGTACATGGTAGAGGGCGGCTTTATTCGCTCTGTCCTTACCGGCCCGCTCGCCTGGCTGGGACTGGTTGAGGTGGAGCGCGACCCTTATCCCAACCGATTCCTGGTGCATCCGGCAGCGCAGGTGATTGCTGACGACAGGGTAGAGCCTCCGACCGACGAGGGGCGGGGACGCCTGATTGTGCAACCGAATTTTGAACTGGTTGTGCTGGCCCCCGTCTCCGAGTCGCTATTGATCAGCCTGGATCGCTTCGCGGAACGGGTGAGCCTTGATCTGATTGCGCAGTATCGTCTCTCAAAGGCCAGCGTAACGCGCGCTGTGCAGATGGGCATGCAGGCCGAGACGATTGTCGAGGAGTTGGCGCGGGCGGCGGGCAGCGAGATTCCGCAAAATGTGCGTTATTCGATTATGGAATGGGAGCGCCAGGCGCGACGCGTTGAGCTATGGCAGAAGGTAGTGCTTGTCGAGGTTGATGATGCAGCCTTGCTGGACGAACTCTTCGCGCGGGAAGAGACACGTCAGCTTCTGAGACGTCGCCTGGCACCTCTGCTGGCCGAAGTTGAGCCACAGCACCTGGACACGTTGCAGACATTGCTCTGGCAGCGCGACTATCTACCCGCGCTCGCCACCGCGCCAGGTCAGGATGCGGTGATGGAGAATGGACGCTTTATCATGCGTGAGGCGCAGTGGCGCTTATGGCCGAATGGCCGACTGCAACCGCTTTATGCGGTACTCGACCTCTATCTCGTAGCCGAGGTACAGCGCATGACCGAGCGGGACGAGGTAACAGGCGAGCTGCATATTACACCGACTGCGTTAGAGAAGGCGCTGGCAAATGGTCTATCGCTGGATTATATCATTCGATTTTTGCAGCAGTTTTGCCAGGGCGGTATCCCTCCCTCGTTCCTGATCCAACTCAAGCTCTGGGGGGGCGGCTACGGTGGTGAGCAGAGAATCTCCGTCGAGAATCAGCCCCTATTGCGTTTGCCCGCGCAGGTGGTGCGCGATCTGCGGGCAGACGATGAACTGCGACCGCTGCTCGGCACCGAAGTGGAGCAGAGCAGCCGCCTGGTGCGCGTCAGGCGTGAGAACCTGGCACGGGTGCTGGAGCTACTCCGTGAGCGTGGCTTTGCAGTGGATGAGAGCGAGTTCTAAACAAATTTTGCAAGATTGCCAAAAAACTAGTTGACAACTCGCCAAATCTATGGTATCTTAATCATGCAAACGCGGAAGCAAAGCAAAACGCGAATGCAGCGACGCCTGATAGGTCATGCGGGAGTGGCTCAGTGGTAGAGCATCTCCTTGCCAAGGAGAAAGTCGCGGGTTCGATCCCCGTCTCCCGCTCCCATTTCATCTGGCGACGTCGCCAAGTGGTAAGGCACGGCTCTGCAAAAGCTGCACCAGCGGTTCGAATCCGCTCGTCGCCTCCAGAGGAGACGTGGTACTTATCACGTCTCCCTTTTTCCACTTTTGGACATAAATACACATGCGTGAGCCACGAAGTTATTCCACCCAGGCCATCATTCTCAAGCATAGCGATTTTGCCGAGGCTGATCGTCTTGTAACACTGCTCACTCCCTATAAAGGCAAGATACAGGTGATCGCTAAGGGCGTGCGCCGCACGATCAGCAAGAAGGCGGGCCATGTAGACCTGCTCATGCACAGCCAGTTGCAAGTTAGCAAGGGGCGCAACCTCGACATTATCACGCAGGCCGAGACGATTACGCCCTTCTTGCAATTGCGTGCGGAACTCTGGCACACCACCTGTGGCTTCTATCTGGCCGAGCTGGTTGATCGCTTTCTTGAGATCAATGCCCCGCAAGAAGAGGTTTTCCGCTTGCTCTTGCTGGCTTTGCAGGCGCTGGATGCCGATGCCCGACGCTGGCACGAGCCGACCAGAACAATGCCGAGTACCACCAATATTCAGGATATCGGCTATACACAGTTACTCTTACGCTACTTCGAGATTTACCTGTTGTCATATGTCGGCTATGAACCGGTGCTACGTGAATGCGCCCATTGCAATGCCGATCTGCAACCGGTCGAGAACGGCTTTACTCCGTCACTGGGCGGCGCGCTCTGTCCCAATTGTTCCCGTTTGTGGGCCTATCCAATCTCGATAAATGCTCTCAAAGTGCTGCGTTTGCTCCAGCGTACCGAGTGGGCGCGTGTGCCACGCTTTAATCTGGATGTGCGTCTGCATAACGAACTTGAACATGCTATGCATGACCTGCTGCGCTATCATCTTGAGCGCGAACTAAAATCCTGGAGCTTCCTCGATATGCTGCGCGGCATCTCCTGATCCTCTTGTAATCCCATAGGGGCGCGGTAAATCCTGTCCCCTATGGATTTTTGAAAAAGCATTATTACAGCTTCTTATCCGTCAGATGCTGATGTAATTTGGCGATGGTTGGCAGCAGAATACTGAAAGTCGAACCCTGGCCCGGCGTGCTGGCAACAGTGATTTTGCCCCCGTGAGCCTCAACAATGGCACGGCTAATGGTCAGCCCCAGACCGGTGCCCTCTTTATACTCTGCCAGACCACTCTGACCACGATAGAAGCTGGTGAAAATATGCGCCTGCTCCTCGCGCGACATTCCGATGCCTGTATCTTCAATATCAATGATGATGTAATGTTCGTCGCTATGCACAGTAACGGTAATTTTGCCACCGAGAGGCGTGTAGTTACGCGCGTTAGAGAGGATGTTCGTCAATACCTGCTCAATGCGACTGGTATCGAGCAGTGTTTGTGGAATTGGCCCTCGCTGCTGGAAACTCAGTTGTTGTTGTTTGGCATCAAACTGTGGGCGTAGCAACTCTATCGTTTTCTGCACCAGCGCTACCGGGTCTGTCATTACACGTCGCAGTTCCAGCTTCCCTGCTTCCAGCCGCGATAGGTCAAGCAGATCGTTAATCATCGTGATAAGCCGGTCGGTATTATCTTGCACAATCTGCAATAGATATTGTTGCGTGGGAGTGATCGGCCCGATAGCGCCTTCGACGAAGAGATCAATGTACCCTTTGATGGCGGTCAGTGGGGAGCGCAGTTCGTGTGAGACCATCGAGACAAATTCGCTCTTCATGCGGTCAAGTTCGCGCTCATGAGTGATGTCGCGGAATACAAAAAGCCGCCCGATGTGCCGACGTTCCGGTTGCTCGGTGTACACCGGGGTAGAGAAGAGTTCCAATTCGCGCGTCACCGGCCATTTTTGTTGAATAAAAGCGGTGAAGTGTTTCTGCGTATCGCTCACCATATCTATAGTTAGTTCATGAACCTGCTGCGGATTCGTGAAGAGTTGCCTGAGATGAGCATTGATATAGTGAGCAGGACGACCGAGCATCTTTTCTTTGGATAAGGCAAAAAATTCGCAAAATACCCTGTTGGCCGAGAGAAGAACGGCATCCGGCGAGATGAGCAGCATAGCCTCGCCGGTACTGTCCATCAGTGCCTGTAACCGTGCTTCGCTCGCGCGCTGCGCGATAAAAGCCTGGCTAATGCGCGTTGCGTTGATTTCGTGTTCGGCCCACAATGCCATATCTCGCAGCGTCTGCTGTTGCTCTGTATTCAACTGACGCGGAACGCGGTCGATAATGCAGAGCGTGCCCAGTCTATAGCCACTGATATCGTGAATGGGACAGCCCGCGTAGAAGCGAATAAAAGGAGCGTCTATCACTAGCGGATGATCAATGAAACGCGGGTCAAGCTGTGTATCAGGTATGACGAGAATTTCATCATACAGAATGGTATGGGCGCAGAACGAGAGATGGCGTGGGGTTTCGTTGAGATCTAAACCATAACAGGATTTAAACCATTGTCGCTGCTTATCGACCAGCACAATAAGCGCAATGGGCACATGAAACAACCTGGCACTGATGCGCGTGATGCGGTCAAAGCGCTCCTCACGTGGCGTATCCAGTATTCTGGTTGCATGCAGAGCAGCCAGGCGTTGTAGCTCGTCAGCCGGAATAGGCGGTGCCAGCATCATGCAGTTCCTTTAACCAGAATGGATGAAGCTACTTCAAGCAGGCAGCGCATGCTTTGCTTGCCTGTTTATCTCTAAAACATACTTCTCTTCTTTTCTCTCGATACTTCTATTACGATAGAAAAGGTCACATCGTTGTCCATCCTACGAGCTGCAACTGAGAGTTGTCGTCGGTTGTGGCGAAGGTTTTGGCATTGCCACCATTCACTGAGCCATAAACCAGCGTGTTGATCTGCGTGCCGTCCGGCTTGAAACTGTTGATTTGCAAAGCGTACATACTGCCATCTAATGAAACGTTGGCTCCCGGTTCCTGGGTATTATAGTTGAAGAAACTGTATTCTGTGGGCGTAGTGGGTAGCAGGCGCACTAAGCCGCTGCCGTCAGTGCCGATTTTCCACAGACCATTCTCACTGGTGTCGCTGGTACTGGTGCCCGTATCCGTGTTGCCGATAATGAAAAGCAGGCTATGCTCGCCGAGGTCACGGATTTGAATAACATCATAGAGGTTGCTATCGTAGATGGTACGTTGCGTCGTGCCGTTGGTTGGCTTCTCTTTAATGCTACTTGGCCCGATACATTCGCTGTTAGCGCATCCCCCATAGCTGATCAGCAGCTGCGGGCCTGTGGGAGTGGGTAAGACGTCGAAGTCGCCATATTGCTGTTGTAGCGCGATGGTCAGGTTGCTATATTGCTGGTTAGGGATAGTGACATCCAGCAAGAAGATGTGACCAAAGGTCGTGTCGCTGGCCGTCTCGCTAAAGGCCAGATGAGTTGGGTCAAGCCAGGTATGAAGCACGGCTCCAATCGTATTGGGCATGGTGAGCGTAGTTTGCACAAAGCCCGTTGTTGTATCCAGCACAAAGATAGTGCCATGATTATTCACCATATTATAGAACGCGATATATTGCTCAGTGGGCGACCAGAGAGGATGTTGAATGCTGTAGTTCGGTGAGCAGTAGAGCGTTTGCAGGCCCTGGCCATCCATGCGCACCATTTGTAGTTCGCTGATGCGCTCTTTTGCGCCTGTGACGATGGTGAACAGCACCCATTGCCGATCAGCCGAGATTTGTGGGCCATAGATGCCTGCCTTCTGAACGACCAGTAACGTCTTTGTCTGTCCGGTGGCGACATCGTAGCGCAACAGTTCCCCGCTTACCGGATTATCGTAGGTGCCGGTGTTGTGCGCGTAGACAATCGTGGGCTGCGTGCCCAGCACAAGCGGAGCGGTAATCATCTCACGACCCGCGCCGGAGGGAGGACAGGTGTCTTCGGTCGGTGGTACCGGCAGTGTAGTTGTTGGATGGAGCGGCGTTAGCAGTTGTGTCGCCACCGGCGAACTGGTAGCCGTCGGTGCCACTCCTTTAGCTTTCGTACTTGAGGATGGGGCAGCAGATGGGGAGTTGCAGGCGGCGAGCAGAATGCATAGGCAGAGTAAAGCCAGCAAAATATGAAAGATGCGCTTCCCAGGCATGAAAATATCTCCCTATAGCATAGGCATATTAGGTATAGACTCTCGTTTACCTATAAGATTATACGGCAATTGCCGGGTATAATCTATCGCACCTGGTACCTTGCTGGCGTAATCAATGAGTTGCGTCCGTCGCGCTTTGCTGTTCCGTGCTGAATGGTTCGAGGTTGACCACGATAGGCTCTTGCGCGTTGCGAACAATGACCCATTGCGAGGGGGTGTCGGGCGACGGGTTGATCTCCTGATGGGGCGCGAAAGGCGGCACATAAATAAAATCGCCCGGCTCCACATCTTCTGAAAACTCCATATGTTCTCCCCAGCGAATACGCGCTCGCCCGGATACCACATAGATCACGGTTTCCAATGAGCCGTGATGGTGAATGCCGCTGGTGACATTAGGGGCAACAACGGTCACTCCCGCCCAGATGCCCTGTGAACCCGCCAGTTCACGCGAAACTGCGGCCACGCGCTGCATCCCCGGTGTCTGCGGCGTGTTGGCATCAAATTGATGCGGCTTAATCACCCGCACCGTTGGCTGCACTGGATTGTCTGTACTCATAAACGCATAGCTCCCTGGAATAGATTTTCTAGTTGTGCTATATAGTATACGAGGCTAACAAGGCGAGCGCAAGGCATCCTTTCGGTGTAGGGGCGTCATTCATGACGCCCTGGTAGCCCGTGGATGCGCTCGCAGGGTATGATTCATGACGCCCTGGTAGCCCGTGGATGCGCTCGCAGGGTATGATTCATGACGCCCTGGTAGCCCGTGGATGCGCTCACAGGGTATGATTCATGACGCCCTGGTAGCCCGTGGATGCGCTCACAGGGTATGATTCATGACGCCCTGGTAGCCTGTCGATGCGCACACGGGGTATGATTCATGACGCCCTGGTAGCCCGTGGATGCGCACACGGGGTATGATTCATGACGCCCTGGTAGCCCGTGGATGCGCTCACAGGGCGTCATGAATGACGCCCCTACACCAATTTCCCCCGCAAGGATAGAGAGCCACTGGAATTCGGTGCTTGACAGTGTTCTTGTTCTGGTGTATCCTTGTGCCAATGGAGATAGAAGTAATGCGTTGATCAGGATTAGTAGTCGCTAGCGGAGTCAGCAGCGAGCCGCGAGAGTGCAAGGCGGTCGATGAACGCAGCGATGAACCCACCTGAGAGCGTCAGCGAGTATGCAAACATTGTGGGGATGGGATTTATCCCGTCTGCTGTTGTGCCGGAAGCTGACCGGAAAGCCCGTGCCGTTATCATGGGAGCGGTTACGAGAGACACTAACCGCGTAGAGCGGGGCTGTTTTGCATTTGCACGGCCCAAAGAAGGTGGTACCACGGGTGACAGGCTCGTCCTTTGCTAAGGACGGGTTTTTTTTATGGCTGCAAAACCTGGCGATGGATCAGGAAGGAGAGTTCCATGACAAATCAAGAGAAGTATGTCGAGGAAATTGTTGACCAGGAAGATAATTTTTCAATGTGGTATAACCAGGTCGTGCGTAAAGCCGAACTGGCCGATTATGCGCCTGTGCGTGGCTGCATGATTATTCGTCCCTATGGCTACGCGCTGTGGGAGAATATCCAGCACCTGCTGGATGCGCGCTTCAAAGAAACCGGCGTTGTCAATGCCTACTTCCCGCTACTCATCCCGCGCAGTTTTCTTGAGCGCGAGGCCGAGCATATCGAGGGGTTTGCGCCGGAGGTGGCCTGGGTCACGCGCGGCGGCGGCGAGGAACTGGAAGAGCCACTGGCGATTCGCCCCACCAGCGAGACGATTATTGGCCATGCCTATGCCAGATGGGTGCAGAGCTATCGTGACCTGCCTATTCTGATTAACCAGTGGAATAATGTCCTGCGCTGGGAGAAACGCACCATACTTTTCCTGCGCACCGCAGAGTTTCTCTGGCAAGAGGGTCATACCGCCCATCGCACGCTCGAAGAGGCCGAGGAGCGCGCTCGCTTGATGCTGGAGGTTTATCGTGCCTTTGCCGAAGAAGATGCTGCTATCCCAGTTGTCGCCGGCGTCAAGAGCGAAAACGAGAAGTTCGCGGGTGCGCTGCGCACCTATTCTATCGAGGGGCTGATGGGTGACGGCAAGGCACTGCAAGCCGCTACCAGCCATAACCTGGGTCACAATTTTGCCAGAAGCTTCGATATTCAATTTCTGGATGCCGATGGACAGCGCAAATATTGCGCTACTACCAGTTGGGGCCTCAGCACGCGCATGATCGGTGGTATCATCATGGTTCATGGCGATAAGTCGGGTCTGATCTTGCCGCCACGCCTGGCCCCATATCAGGCCGTAGTGGTGCCGATCTGGCGCAAGGAGGCCGAGAAATCGCTGGTAGAAGAGTCTGTCGGGCGTATCGAAAAGATGCTTAAGGGTAAGGTGCGCTTCACCGTAGATCGTAGCGAGAACACGCCGGGTTGGAAATTCAACGAGTGGGAGATGCGTGGCGTGCCGGTGCGCATTGAGATCGGCCCACGCGATGCGCAGAACAATAGCGTGGTGCTGGTGCGCCGCGATAATCGTGCCAAAGAGGTTGTGTCGGTCGATGCGCTGGAGCAGCGTCTGCCGGAACTGCTGGAAGAGGTGCAGAAAGCTCTCTACCAGCGCGCTCTGGCATTTCGTGAACAGAACACGCACTATGCTGAAACTTACGAAGAGTTCAAGCGCATCATTGCCGAGGAGCGCGGCTTTGTGCGCGTGAAGTGGGCCGAGGATAGCGCTGCTGAACTGGCGATCAAAGAGGAGACGAAGGCCACACTGCGCGTGATACCTTTCGATCAGCCAGAGGGCGGCGTGCGAGGCAAGTGTATCTACACTGGTAAACCGGCAACCTGTGAAGCCATCTTCGCCCGTGCGTATTAAGCCTGTGTGTGATGTATGGGATGTATTTAATCGACATCTCATTAGGAACGGGATCAGTCTTGCCCACCGCGCGGTTTATCATACATCGTGTATGCATCCCTATTGGAATGTGATCGATTTTAATGGTGGAAATACATTCTTTAGGGGTAGTGGACTATCAAATAGAACAGGCCATAAATCGCGTGGTGGGCGTGATAAAACATGTTTCTACAGGTTCTGGTTGGAAAAGGGGAAATACCATGTTGCAGATAGATGAAACCTTGCGACCGGATATTGCTGGTACTATGTTTGGTGTTATTGCCATTAGTGGTGTGACGGTACGCGCCCATGATGAAGCTCTGTGGAACGAAGTGGAGGCGCTGGGCAGGCGGCAAGCAGCGACATATACGCTTGAAGGTCTGTCAGAATACGCGCCATTGGCGGCTGTGCGTGCTATGCAAAAGAGTTTTGGCTTCGATCCCACGCGCTACCGCCCTTCGTCAGAGGCGTTATTGCGTCGAATATTGAAGGGACAGGGGCTGCATCCGGTAAATACCGCCGTTGATGTCAATAATCTGTGTTCGCTGGAGTTCCTCTTACCGATGTGTATGTATGATCTGGGGCGTGTGCGTGGTCAGGTCTGGCTGCGCCGGGGCCGGGAAGGTGAAGCATACCAGGGGATTGGCCGTCAGGTCTTCCAGATGAGCGGCAAAGTTATTCTGGCAGATGATGAAGGTATTATCGGGAACACCGTGTCTGACTCAGAGCGCACAAAGGTGACGACAGCGACGAACAGGATACTGCTGGTGATCTGCGCCCCGGCTGGTTACGATGCAGCGGTTCTTCGTCAACACACAGCGTTGATCGCCCAGCGTCTGATCGCCTGGAATGGCGGTCAGGTTGATGAGCTTGCACTACTGATTGCTTGATACTACTTATTATTAAGGAACGCGGAATGTCACAGGAAGAAGTTATCATTCGCCGCGCGCGGCAGGAGGATGCTGCCGCCATTGCGGCGATCATCCAGGCGGTCGGTTGGTTTGAGCCATTTGGGCAGGTCACGCGGGAAGACGCGCGACGTATCGTGGAGGAACGCCTGGTGCGTTGTCTGCATGATGAATGCCATACAGTGCTGGTGGCGGAACGCGCGCGGGCGGGTGTTGTGGGTTATCTGTCCGTCCACTGGTATCCCCACCTGGCGCGTGGGGACGATGGTTACATCTCCGAGCTATTTTTGCATCCAGACGAGAGGGGACGTGGCATCGGCGGGCGGCTGCTGCGTGCGATTGAGCAATACGCCAGGGAGCGCCATTGTGTACGCCTGTTGCTCTTAAACCGCCGCGACCGCGAATCCTACCGGCGTGGCTTCTATCGTAAGCATGGCTGGGAGGAGTTGCCGCAGGGAGCCTTCTTCACGCGCTTTCTTGCTGGATAACGGTTCGCTTACGAACTGTGGGCAGGTTTTGCCATGCTCACCATGCATTGGTGTTTGGAAAACGAAGACCAGTACACGGTGAATGTCGCAAAATCTGCCCCATTTTTTTCATCGCCAGCCTGCCTCTACCTTTAACTCGACTGCTGTAAAAATCCCATTTATTACACTGTCTGCTGTGAGGGTGAAAGTTTGCTGAAGAAAAGCGGTCGATTCCTGTAATACTTTTTAGTGTTTGCCTGATTTTTTATACTAAAAAGATGAAAAAGAGTGTTGTATATTAATGTGTATATTAGATAGCTTCTTCTAAATTATAGAAATGTATAAATGATGACTTGACTTTTTGAAGGTTATTTGTAAAATTAATAACGTAAGATACATCGCATAGATGAAGTAACTGTACTGGAGAGATGGATGGTGTGGGTCGGAGAAAGGAGCATTCCAGGTCTCTATCCATGAGATAGTGCTGAGAGAGGCAGGAAAGTGAGGTGAGATGGTCAATGAGGTCACTACGGTATACTACATGTGATGATACTTCTTGTAGGTATCATGCGCACGGTTATCATAGTGAATATCATGTTATACATATGTTGCGGCATAAAAAGTTGATTCCATATGGCGAGAGGGAATTACGGCGTGTGCTGGGAGGACAGAACACCATCGGTACAAACGGTGATCCCCCCTATGGATACAGCTATCCATATTATCCACCCTATCCATATTATCCGCCTTACCCGTATTATCCGCTGTTTCCATGTCCCTACTTCCCATTTTATCCCTATCCCTATGGCCCATTCTAAGAGGTAGAGGATACCAGGTCAGGGGGTGAGGTTTCTCTCACGGAAGGGTGAGCAAGGTACCCAGGAGCGTCCTTCTATCTGTCATGCAGCGGAATAGGGTGAGTGCAGTGCTAATAAAGCTCTGGGTAGGCAAGGACATGGCCTGAGCATTCGGGATGAAGCAGGATGACTGCAAGTCTGCCCAGGGCGACTCTTGCGGTCATCTGTGCGTTTATTTTCAAGAGATGATATATTATATATTTTATAAATAAAGATAAAGTTATTTTGTATATAATATAATATATATAAATGATGACTTGACTTCTAAGTGACTATCTATTATGATGGAGTCATAAAGGAAATCGCGTAGGCGAAATTCCTTTACAATAAGTGGTGATATATGGAAAGAAGAGGAGGAATCTAAGGATGAATTTCGATGTGGTTGTTGAACTGAAGGATGAGGACCTCGACTGTGTGACTGGTGGACAGTTTGTGGGGGGCCTCGGCGGTTACGCTGGCGACCGTGTCTTTGGTGGCCCGGCGGGCTTTGGTGGCTTCGGCACTGTTGCCACTCCGGCAGGCACCGGCATCTGGGACGCGGTTTCGGGTCCGGCAGCGTTCTCGACCTGGAGCGGCATGGGCTACAACAGCGTCTGGTAACTACCAAATGTGTAAACAGAGGCTGTGTTAAGTTTATCCCCTTATACTTTCTAGCACTCTCTGGAAGAGTTGTTTCTGACCAGAGGGTGCCAGAAAGTGGATTGGTAGCTCATGGAGGGGAAGGGCAGGCAACGTATGATATCGGGATGGTACCGCAAGGAACTAACGACGGAGGTTGCTAGAAGTGCAGTAAGCGAGAGGGTCGCTTCGGTGTTCAGAGTTGCCTCGAAAAGAGGGGAACCTGGCCCGATTTTCGACTCCTCTCGTAAAAAGGAATGCTGGTGGTTGGGTTAGTAGGGATAGCATGTGTTCAGGGGTGGTTGTTGGTGTGGTGCTATAAGGTGCCTGAATGTGGGGAACTATGGTCCATGATCTGTAGTGTGGTTGTGTGATGATGGGCTAGGGAGTGGCGGTGGTTGTGAAGTGGTGCGATCATGGCCCTGGGTGCCGTCAATGCTATTCCGGTGGGAGGTTTGGAAGCATTTCTTTTTGCAGCGGTGACGCAATGGGGTGGAGGTGGCTATCTACGCCGACAGTGTTGCCGTTACTCTGGATAGATGGTTGATGCCTATCAATCTGTATTGCTCTTGTTGGTAGACCATCCATACACCGTGTAAATCATGCTTGCAGAGGATCACGGGTCTATCGAGTTCAAGCTGATGTATTCGGTTATCATACGCTCTTTGCCCGCTCCGGTGCCTGATGTGAAAACCTTCACACCAGGCACCCTTCTTCTTTTGTGAAACATTCACAGTATATAAAAATATTTCAGTTTTCACGAAAAATGAGACTTGACTTTTATGATTTTATAAGTAATAATGATTAATGTAAGAATGCTATCTTTTAGGATAGCATTATATTGTTAAGAGAAACTTATAGAGTTTGATAAAGAGATGAATGATCTCTGGGAAAGGATGGACGATGAAGTTGGTAGATATGATAGCGGAAACGTTGGAATGTGATCGCCAGATTCCCGTCAGGGACATTACTACATGTAGTAGTATCCCTCATGGAAGGCCGGTCAATGAGGAGCATATCCTGGCACTCGTTTCTCTGGACGATGCGGCGTTAGCAACAATAGCAGGCGGGCAGGGGTTGGGAGGCTATGCCGGATCAGATTTCTATGGCGGCCCGAATGGTTTTGGCGGCTGGGGTACCGTTGCGACCCCTGAAGGAGTGATGGTCTGGCATGCCGTCTCTGGGCCGAGTGGGTTCAACATCTGGCTAGGCCAGGGCTACACGTCCTTAGCATAAGGGCCGGGCACCTGTTGCAGGACACTCCTCATAGGTGTCCTGCAACAGGTGCCCGGTGTTATGCGATGTGGAGCGGGCCTTATGATTTGATTGGAGAAAGTTTTACTTATTCGATTTTTATTTATCGATGATTTCCGATATAAAGAAAGAAAAATGATTTTAAATAAAGGTAAATTTTGTATAAAATATGATTGCTGCTAGATTAAGACTTGACAGATAAAGGTTTTGGTATTAATATCAAAAGCGTAAGGGAAATCACGAAACATAAGTGTGAGTACTTTACAATAAGTGGTGATTTGTAGAAGAAGAGGAGGAATTTACACGTGAATTTCGACCTGACTATTGAGTTAAAAGATGAAGAGCTTGACCGTGTGACTGGTGGACAGTTCATCGGCGGCCTCGGCGGCTACGCTGGCGACCGTGTCTTTGGTGGCCCGGCGGGCTTTGGTGGCTTCGGCACGGCTGCTACTCCGGCAGGCACCATGATCTGGAATGCGGTTTCTGGCCCGGCAGCCTTCTCGACCTGGAGCGGTATCGGCTACAACACTGTCTGGTAGGTCTATTCTCCGTCCATCCCTTCGCCAGATGTGAGGCTTTCCAGGCTTCACGTCTGGTTTATCGAAATAGCCTCTTTACCGTCATTCATCGGGACTGCCCGCTGAGGGCAAGGGCCAGCGAATGATGAGAATGATGGAAAGAGTGGGCAATGGAACAGGGAGTGGTAGTGGTGAGAAGATTAGCATCTAACCGGGCTTCCGGGCATACCTCAGAGGTCATTGCTCTGGGTGATGAGATGCTGGCGCGTGTTGCCGGTGGCCAGGGTCTGGGAGGATATGGAGGAACACACTTCTTTGGTGGGCCAGATGGTTTTGGGGGTTTTGGTACAGTTGCAACCCCCTACGGTGTGATAACCTGGGGTGCTACCTCCGGCCCGGCGGGCTTCAGCACCTGGCTTGGTCAAGGGTATAATACCTTTGCAGGCTGGTAGATACCTGGTATCGCGTATTACCCGTAGTCTTGTTTCTTGCCGGTCGGGCCTGGATCGCCATGAGACCTGGTCGGCAAGTGTCAAAACTTCATGGCGAACAAGTGAGTAGATGGAAAGGGTTGAATGGCAATGTTAGATACTTTCACGTTGAGTGATAATGAGCTTATGCTGGTGACAGGCGGTCAGTACTTCCCGTATATCGGTGGTACAGGCATTGGTTATGGTACGGGCTATGGTATGGGCCTGGGCTATGACGTAGCGAACACAGGCATTGGCTATGGCCTGGGTCTGGGTTATGGCCAGATGGGCTATGGTGGTCTTGGTTATGGTCTAGGCTATGGTGCCCTGGGCCTCCTGGGTCTTGGTTTGTGGTAGTAGCCTTACCGCTCATCAATCTATAATGAAGTATGGTCATAGGGGGTGTGATGTATCACGCCCCCTATGGCTATGCAAGAAGATCGTGCTATGTAGCACGATCTTCTTTTTGGAGTAGAGAAGAAATTTTTATATACTATCTATCGTGTTAAATTATTAAAAATAGAGTAGATGATATTGACATTTACCAGGCTTTCATTAAAATAGTAAGCGTAGAGAGAATCGCCTCTATCAATCTCTTTACATATACATAGGTAAGTAGCGATTGTAAAGCATGAAAGGATACCTTGAATGAAGAAAGTACAGCTTGTAAAAAGTTTGCCATCGTATACTCAAGACCTGTCCTTCAACGGACGCGGGGGACGGGATGCCTTGCTAGCTGAGGTGGGACAATTATTAGCTCAGGTGACTGGTGGACAGCCTGGTGATTGGGGCTATGGTGATTGGGGAGGTGGGTATTATGGGGACCCCTATATGATGGGGTATGGTTATCCCTTTTCCTGCTGCTTTCCTCGTCCTTTTCCCCGTTTCTGCTGCTATTGTGGTATGCCATATGTTTATGGTAGTTATTCTGGCTCTTCGGGTTACTATGGTGGCTGATAGCTGGACTGCTATGTTGCATACTTGATAGCAAAAGTATGATATAACACTGCTTATATATGCAAAAAAGGATACTCTATCATGCTGATGGAGTGTCCTTTTTATATACAGAGCATTAGTTATTAGAAAGAAAAATAAATGGGCATCATTTTATCTGAAAGGAAGCAAGATTTTTTTGAGTATTTATTATAATTGATTATTAAAAACATAATAGATGACTTTGACTTTTGTGAGCTTTTCATTAAAATAGTAATTGTAAAGAGTATTGCGCCTACAGTTCTCTTTACACGTACATATACAGGTAGCTAGTAGTTGTAAAATATGAAAGGATGCTTCAAATGCGAAAGGTACAACTTGTAGAAGCCCCGCAATCTTACGCGCACGATATGCCCCTTACCCAGAGTGTGGAACAGCAGCCCGCTTTAACGGAGGCTGAGCGCACCTTAGCGCAGGTCACTGGCGGAGAATTCTGGGGCATGCCCTGGATGATGCCCTGGATGTGGGGCATGATGCCCTGGATGTATGGTATGGGCTATGGTATGGGCTATGGTTATGGTTATGGTGGTGCGGGTGGCTTTGGTGGCTTCCCCTGGTGGTAGTGGATAGCGCCGGTTTTGCCACAAAGCTGCTAAAGCGGGGAAAGATGCCTCCGAGACACGCCCGGAGGCACCTTTCCCCGCTTTATGATACAGCGATGACGATGGGCAAGGCCGTGATGGAATCGATGACCTGCTGGTGCTGGCCTGTGTTAATAGCCAACCCGGTTGAGGCCCCACCATCGAGATTGAGCGCCGTTTCTAGTGAGAGGTCTGAAGCAACGAGCAGGTCGGCCAGCTCATCGAGCGAGAAAGCCTCGTTGGGGCTGATAATAAAGAGCAAGTTGCCCTGTTTGTCCATGGCGACGACGGTGCGGCGCTGGCTGGCGGCGTCGGCGCTGAACTGGGTACGTTTCCCGTCTACCATCAACATAGGCGATGATTGCGTCGCCTGCTCAAGTTGTTCTGTCGGAGTGTAAGGTTGTGTACGCAGCGAACGCAATTGAATGGTTCCCTGTTTATTGACTGAGAGCATACCTCCGAAGCCCTCGTAAGAGGTACCTGTTACCTGACCATTAGAGATAATGAGCGCGGTCGCGTGGTCATCTTGATCAAAGTAACCACCGTTGATCAGCACCGTAGCGTGTGTTTGCTGCATCCAGCCGCGTATGTCTGTTGGTTCGTTGGGGTGATAATCAACACTCAAATGAATATCCTTTGGATTCATGCGCACAATTGTCACCGTGTCATCATTGTCGCCAGGACTACTCCAATGTTCGTAGCGCAGCGCGATGCCCGGTTTGATGCTATACCAGGTATTGAGCGCTGGATGCGACTGAAAAGGAGACGCACTGGTAGGGGTTGTTACCAGACCTGTCACCGATGGGAGTTGTCCGCAAGCCAGCAAAATTCCCACGATGAGAAACGTCAGCAGCCAGAACATCCATGTTTTGCGTTGAGCCTTCACCATAGTTGCCGCAAAGATGCTTTCCAGGCCCGGCCAGAGCCAGGGCGATTGCTCGTGATTAAACGGTATCTTCCTTCAGACAAGAATACCAGACGTTTGCCAGCGATGTCCAGTGCAGTGCATCACAGTTTCTCAACCCTCTCTCAACGTTTCCAGGGTGTGGCCTCGATGGCGGACATGGTGCCTTTGAACTCCATTGCCAGTTTAAGGGCTGCATCGTGGGCCTCGTTTTCTATGGAGTCTTCCAGCGTTTCCAGTTCGACCTTGCCATAGCGCCGTTCCAGCGCGCGCTGAATCAGCAGATCGGTGAACCAGGGATTTTTGGGTAGCACCGGACCGTGCAGGTAGGTGCCAAAGACGTTCTTGTATTGTGCGCCTTCGTACCCGTCCTTACCATTATTGCCCCAGCCGGCCAGCACCTTGCCCAGTGGCTGCGCTTTTGGGCCAAGATAGGTACGGCCACTATGATTTTCGTAGCCGACGAGAACTTTTTTGCCGGTCTCCGGGAAATCGCATTCCAGGGCCATATGCGTCATGAAGCGCGTACTACCGCCCTCGGTATAGAGGTCAAGCAGGCCCACGCCCTTAAGTTCTGGTCCCTGGAAAGGCTTATAGTAGTGACCGAGCAGTTGGAAGCCAGCGCAGACGCTCAGAAAGACCGTACCGGCCTCGGCGGCCTCGTGCAGAGAGGCCGCCTTCAGTTGAATATCGCGTGAGGCAATCTCCATCTCACGGTCGGCGGCTCCATGGATCAGAATAATGTCGTAGCGTGTAAAGTCCGGTGTCTGTTTGACGAAAATCTGCTCGACCTCAGTGGCGATGCCGCGCCACTGACAGCGTTTTTGAATTGAAAAGAGATTGCCGCGATCCGCGGCCACACTCATCAAGGTGGGATAGAGATGCCCGATCTTCAGTACCATGCCCGTCTCTTTTGTACTCACTGCTCTTACTCCTCCCAGAAGTGTTTCACCCAGCCGCGCTTCTGCATGATGCGGCGGAACTCATGTGTCGGGGTATAGCCACAGAGGATATAGAGGGTGCCTCCGGGTGCGACCCGCTTGAGTGCCTCATCCAGCGCGGCTTCGCGGTCATGGATAATCGTGATGCGACTCTTGGGTACCTCGGCATATTTGAGGCGCATGGCCAGTTCTTCGGCCTTGTTGCCGCTACAAATGGCGTCCGCGATACTGGCGGCCACCTCCTCGACCTCAACATCCCACAGCCAGGCGAAGTCTTCGCCATCGACTACCGTATTGCTAGCGGCCAGCAGCAGTTGCTTGTTCCCTGGGTGTTGCGCGATGAGACGCAGCATGAGATTAAAGGATGTGGGATTTTTGACAAAGGTCAGGTAGATAGTCTTATCCCCGGCCTGAATCTTCTCCAGGCGACCAAAGGCCGGTCGCAGGTTGCTCATAGCGTTCTGCACTTTGTCGGTTTCAAAGCCAGCCGCCATCGCGGCTCCGATAGCCGCGGCCGCATTATAGACGTTGTGAATGCCAGGAAGGGGAATATCGACCGTCATTTCACCCTGCGGCGTGCGATAGACGACGTGGCTCGCCCCCTCGCCATCAGGAGCCAGTTTGACCGATATGGCAGCTATATCCAGGGGGGGCAGTGTGTAGCCGCAGTTGGGACAGCGATAGAGGCCCAGATGCGAGAGATAGGCCACTTCGTAGAGCAGATCTTCGTTGCACCGGATGCAACGGATGATATCTGCCGACTGTTCAGGCACCGGCGTGCCCACCTCGGTGGTTTCCAGGCCGAAGAAGAGGCGCTTCGCCTTCGCGTTCTGCCCAAAGCTGGCGACCTGTGGATCGTTGCCGTTGAGCAGGATCGTCGCACTCTCCGGCAGATCTTCCAGCATCTTGTTCAGCGCTCGTGCGACCGAGTAGAGTTCGCCGTAGCGGTCAAGCTGGTCGCGGAAGATGTTGGTGATGACGACGACATCAGGCTGTATCTCCGGCACGGCCAGAGGAATGGTACCCTCGTCAATCTCGAAGAGCAGCACGTCGCTATCGAGCCGTCCCAGTACGTCGGCGAAGTTGACCGCGACCGAGGTGACACCTTGCAGGAGATTGGAACCGGTGCGGTTCTGCGAGACGCGGCGTCCGCTAGAGTCGGCGATGGCGGCGACCATGCGTGCAGTCGTCGTCTTGCCATTGCTGCCTGTAATTACAATCTTTTTGGCGCTGCTGGCTCCGACCACCGATTTAAGGACGTTGGGGTCGATACGGCGCGCGATCATGCCGGGAAGGCTGGTGCCCCCGCCGATATGGAAGAAGCGGCCCGACGCTCCGGCCAGCTTCCCGGCGGAGATAGCCAGCGCCAGACGCGCGCGACCCAGGCCGGTCGGGCGTATTGCGCCGCTAGAACTAGAAGTTTTTTGCATGTTTTCCTCATATTGCCAGAATGACTTCGGAACCCGTGATGAGTGAGCTATCAAAAAGTTGATTGCAGTATAACAAACCACAACTGATCGAGCAAATCGCGTAGCCAAAAACGCTTTAAACAACACGAACACAGGATCGCGCTGTATGCCGTATCAGGATGTAAAAAATCCGGTGGAGAAACCGATTTATCGCCTGCTTATCGCCAATGCTGCCAGCCAGCGCGGCTGATTGGGGAAACGGGTGTCGATAGTGGTGGTGATCTCCAGTACCTGGAATTCGGCCTCTTCCAGCAGGTTCCATAGCTCGCCGCCCCGGTAGCGCGCGTAAAAACGCCGCATGCCCGTCTCTTCGTGCCAATCGTAGCGCTCGTCGGCCCCGCCATCATGTTCCTTGACCATCAATTGCACTGGCGCTTCCGGTATCAGTACACGCCTGAACTCGCGTAACACGGCCAGATTCTCGCGTTTGGGAATGTGTAAAAAAGAGGCTGAGGCCAGCAGACCAGCGCAGGATGCATCTGGCAAGTGCAAGGCGCGCATATCCATCTGCAAAAATGTGATGCGTTCCGCACCCGGCTGGCCCTGTGTGCGTTCACGTGCCTGCTCTAGCATGGCTTCGGAGAGATCTATTGCCAGTACGAAGCAACCGTGTCGGGCCAGGAAGAGCGCTTCGCGGCCAGGCCCGCAGCCAACATCAGCCACCGGCAGGTCTGGCCGCGCTTGATACGCACTGTTAGCATGAACGACCGCGATAAAGCGTTGGAGTCGTTCACGCCAGAAATCGGTGAGGCTTTCTTGCTGCTGGCGTGCGCACTCTTTGCTTAAACCGTAGTTGCTGGCAATCTGTTGATAGGCCGTCATGGTAATCTCTGTCGCATTGCTAAAATCATTCATCGCTATTGACTTTCGTTATAGCATCTTGCACTGTTTTGAGGTAAGGTCACACTGTACCGTACCATGTTCAAATTTCTGTTGGAGGGCAGCTTTGCCGGTTGCCTGCGGCATGCCGATGGGATAGCCGAAGTGGTTCAGGCCGCCATGTTTGTCGAAGTAGGCCATAATCAGACCGGAAATCTCAAAGCCGGTGTAAATGTAATAACGGCCATCATCAGCAGTTGGTATCGTGTTCGTTTTCTTATCACTAACGAAATAGTTCCACTCGTAGTCATAGGGGATAGGTGGGTGAGTGATGTCAGCATTATAAGGTGAAACCCAGGTGAAGTTGTCGAAGCCCCAATTCATCAGGTCGCGCATATCGGTCCACCAGTCCTTAGTATTCATAGTGACGCCGATCAATTCATGGCCATTGCGCGTAACGGAGACGACCTGCAGGAAATCTTGTGCGCCATCCCAACCGGGCTTGCCACCGTCGGCACCAGGGTACCACCAGAGGAACTGGTCGCCATTGATCATCATATGTTCGGGATGCTGCGACGAGGCCGGTATCTCGTAGGTTTTAGTGCCGCTGATCTGATGCAGCAAGGGGATACTCATGAAGTCGCGGCCCAGCAAGGCCAGATCATGGGCACAGGAGTAGTGGCCGGTTGCCAGCAAGCCATGTGGATTCATATAGTGCGTATTATACAATCCGAGGTCGTGTGCCTTCTGGTTCATCATGACCACAAACTTTTGCTGGCTGCCAGCGATGGCGTCGGCAATCACGGTGGCGGCATCGTTGCCAGAAACCAGAATCAGGCCGTAGAGCAACTGACGCAATGTGTAGGTTTCACCCTTCTTAATGCCCATTAATGAACTGTCGGGGGCAAGCTGGCTGATGTCGTAGGCCATCTGGTTGTTAATAGTGATCGGTTGATCGAGCTTGCCCTTCTCGACAGCCAGAATTGCCGTCATCATTTTTGTCGTACTGAGCATAGGTAGATGCAGGAACGGATTGTAGGCATAGAGTGTGGCACCGGTATTGGCATCTAGCAGGTAAGCTGAAGAGGCAAAGACGGGCGGCGGCGGATGATCAGTATCTTCCGGTGTAATCACCATTGAATAGGGATCGGCGGGCTGGATGCTTTCTCCGTTGCTGCTCGTGCTGGTAGCGTTCTTGTCGTCTGTGTTTTTGCTATAGAGCATTGTGTTTGAATGAATATGTGAGATGTTGAGCGCAATAGTGACGCCTACCGGCACGAGCAGCAGGAAGACCAGCAGCATTGTTCCTGTGACGATGATGGCGCGATTATGGCTGATATCTTGCAAGTAGGCAAGCATGGTACGCGGATGGCGGCGTCTATGTGCTCCCAGGTGAGCAGCAGGAGGTGGGTCATAGATTGGCTGGCGATGACGCTGTGTTACCATGATGCGGTCGCTTTCGCGTAGCTGTTCTGGCTCGTTGTCTCGCAAAATCTCCCGTGCATGACGTGCGTCATAGGGACGGCGCGTTGGAGGCGTGGTCGGTATCCTTCCAGTCTGGCCATCATGCTGCCGACCGATGTTTGACACGGTGGGCATCCTGCCACTGACCCGTTGTCTGTTGAGGGCCGTCATGCGTTCGCTGTCGCGTGACAAACCATGTTGCTTGCGCGTGGTAGGGGCCGATGGAAGCGTCGTATCATCATCTTCCTCAGCCACCTGGGTGATCTGCTCTGAGATATCGTCAAGTCGTAATGAGGCGCGGCGTGTGATAGGGATTTCTGGATGCTCGTCGCTATAGAACTCTCTGGCGGCGGAACGATGGGGCGCGTTGGAGCGGCGGCGAAGCGGGCGAGTGCTATCGCTATATTCGTCTGGCTGTTGATCCTGGTACTGCGGCGGCATCGCGCAATCCCCTTCCTGGTCAGCTTGATTGATATATGTATCTCTGCAAGGCAGTCTCTACCTTATGATATACAACTTTTTAAAACGCGACAAGTACTTTCTTTGCCGCAAACCGTACTTTTGTCTCCTACCTGATATCCACAGGTCTGACCCCCTTAGTCCCAAACTCATCAGGGGTATTACTACGTGTAGTGGTGTCTCTGGTGGGTCTCAGGCAAAAATTTACAAAATCTTCAAAAAATCTGGATGTTTTTTAGAAAGTTCTGCCCTATAGTATAAGGCGGGGACACCGATGTGTCATTGACTTTTTGCTGAGAATACTGTGGGTATCTCTAAGGATAAATATGATGGTCGGGCAAGTATGTGTAGAGCCACGAGAGCGACCGAGCGACCTTCTCTTAATGGAACGCACGTTAGCGGGCGATGAGCAGGCCTTTGAGTCGCTCGTGGAGCGTTATTATACGCCTTTAATGCATTTTATAGAACGGCATGTCAGGGATAGCGAGCAGGCGCGTGACATTGCACAGCATGTCTGGATACAGCTCTATCTGTTTATGCCAAAACTTTATGACTGTATGCCTCTCTTTGCGAAAAATATTAAAGAGCCGTTGCGTGCATGGTTGTTTAGAGTGGCCTGGAATCGCTGTATTCAGGAAGCACGGCGTAAAAAATGTACGCTGTTCTCCGAGTTGGAGACGGCAGGTGAATTGTCGCCTCTGGACCTTCTGCAAGACCCGGAACCGTTGCCGGAAGAGATTGTCGAAAAGAGCGATGATCGGAAAATGCTCTACACCGCTATACGCCGCCTGCCCCCTAAATATCGCTCAATTGTGCTGCTGCGTTGCAGCCAGCAGATGAGCTTTCTGGAGATCGGGCAACGCCTCAACATGCCGGAGAATACTGCTAAGACTTATTTCCACCGTGCCCTCCCCTTATTGATGAGCGAACTGCAAACACGACCCTGACATGCTATGATATAGCGAGAAGTAGGGGTATGATGATGAATTTTGCCCCCATAGGGACGGGATTTATCCCGTCCCCGCGTGATTTATCCGCATAAAGCTTGTTGCACATCCATCACTGGTTACACTGATGTCGTTGCATACAAGAGGCAGGTCGGTGTCGCTGAGGCGGCACGCCACTCTCTTGTCGGTCCTCACAGATTGGAGGGGCTATATCATGGATAAACGGGGATGGATTATACAGTTTAGCAGGCGATAAATCGGCAGTGGGGGCGATAAATCGAGTCCCTACAGGATGAATGTTACGCAGTGTGTTGGAGTAGAAAAGGATAATATATGGAAATTGCGCAATTAGTGTTGGGGGGAAGACGCACAGCGTCCTTAGAGGGAAAAACGTTTGAGGTTATTGAACCCGCCATGGACAGGCCGTTTTACGAAGTTGCCGAGGCGGATGTAGAGGATGTCGATAACGCTGTCCAGCTTGCTTATCAGACTTTTGAGCAGGGGAGCTGGTCGCGCCTGAGCGCGACGGCTCGTGGGCGCGTCCTGCTCAAAGCCGCGACACTGATCCGCGAACGCCTGGAGCAGCTCGCGGTGCTTGAAGCGCGCAATGCCGGTAAGCCGATTCGGGACGCGCGTGATGAGGTCGGGCTGGCGGCGAACGTTTTTGAATACTGGGGTGGAGCGGCGAATAAGATATTTGGCGAAACGATTCCGGTGCAGGATGCGGGCCTTGAGGTGACGCTACGCGAGCCGGTTGGCGTCTGTGCCCTCATTACACCCTGGAATTTTCCCCTGGTGATTGCCTCGTGGAAGATTGCGCCCGCGCTGGCCTGCGGCAATACAGTGGTAGTCAAACCGGCGCAACTGACACCTCTGACGACACTGGCGCTGGCGGATATTTTGATGGAGGCCGGCCTGCCGGAAGGCGTAATCTCTGTGTTGCCAGGACCGGGCGCGAAGGTCGGTAACGCCCTGGTTTCCCATCCCCTGGTGGCAAAAGTTTCTTTCACCGGTTCGACCGAGGTGGGAAGCAATATTATGCGCCTGTGCGCCGATAACATCACCAGGGTTTCGCTGGAACTGGGCGGGAAGGCAGCTAACATTGTGTTTGACGATGCCGATGTGCAGCGCTGTATCAATGCCTCCGTCTATGCTGTTTTTGGCAATTGCGGGCAGGATTGCTGCGCACGCTCGCGTATTCTCGTGCAGCGCTCGATTTACGAGCAATTTACCGAGCAGTTTGCTGCTCGCACAGCGCTATTGCGCGTTGGACAACCACTGGATGAGCAGAGCGAGGTCGGGCCGTTGATCTCTGCCGGGCAGCGTCGGCGTGCGCAGGACTATCTGGCGTTGGGTCAACGCGAGGGAGCGCGCGTGGTCGCCGGTGGAGCGGTACCACCTGACGCCGGTGGTGGCTATTTCCTGCAACCTGCCGTTCTCGCCGGGGTTGACAACGGTATGCGCGTGGCCCAGGAAGAGATTTTTGGCCCCGTGGTGTGCATTATTCCCTTTGAAAGCGAAGAAGAGGCCATCCGTTTAGCCAATGATACCCCCTATGGCCTCTCCGGCTCGGTCTGGACACAGAACCTGGGGCGTGCGTTGCGTGTGGCGAAGGCCGTGCGGGCCGGTGTTCTCTCCGTCAACTCCAACCATAGCGTTCATACCGAGGCCCCTTTTGGTGGCTATAAACGCAGTGGTTTTGGACGCGAGATGGGCATGCACGCGGCGCAACTGTATACCGAGGTCAAGAGCATCTTCTTCTCTGAAGAATAGGGCGGGTACCCAAAGAGAGATAGACAGAAAACTGGCCGAGCAACTCACCTGATTTTTGGGCCAGTTTTCTGTCATCTGCTTTTTGGGTGCCCATCTCTCTTGACGAATTGCTCAGTATAGTGAACAATTAGACATATATCGTTGCCCATATCGTCCCCCTGCTTTTGGTAAAAGGAGGTACCGATGGCTTCATCTGCTCGTTCCGAGAAGGAGAAACTCATTGCCCAGGACATTAAGCGCCTGCATGGCCTGGGATATGCACAGGAACTTTTCCGCACGATGGGAGGGTTCTCAAATTTTGCAATCTCTTTCACAATTATCTCCGTGCTGAGTGGCTGTATCACTCTATTTTATGCCGGTATTACAACGTCCGGTTTTGCCGCCGGTTCCATCGGCTGGCCCCTGGTGACGATCTTCGTCGTCGTTGTGGCGCTGGGCATGGCGGAACTGGCCTCCGCCTATCCGACGGCAGGCGGCCTCTATTACTGGGCCTCCAAGCTTGGAGGCCCGGCCTGGGGCTGGTACACCGGCTGGTTCAACCTGATTGGTCAGGTGGCCGTTACCGCCGGTATCGACTACGGCCTGGCCGTCTCGATTGACGTGTTGCTCAATGCCTGGTTCCCCTCTATCCCCGCTACGCTCGGCTCTGTGACCGGTATTGATCCCGCCACGCAATGGTTTACCTTGCTGGTCTATGCCATCGTACTGATCCTGCATGCTCTGCTCAATATCTTCGGTGTGCGTATCGTTGCTTTCCTGAATGACGTGAGTGTCTGGTGGCACATCGTTGGTGTGATTCTGATCGGTGGTGGCGCGGCACTCGCAGCGCTCATCGGTATTCAATTTGGCGGAGCGCATTTCACGACCCATGTTGCTGCCGCGCCGATCAATTCTTTTGCAACGCTCTTTAGTGTGAATCCAAAATATAATCAATCCGGCTTTCCCATCTGGTACGCTTTCTTGCTTGGCTTGCTGCTGGCGCAGTATACCTATACCGGCTATGATGCTTCCGCGCACATGACCGAAGAGACGGTGGGCGCGGAGACACGCGCGCCCTGGGGTGTGGTGATGTCGGTAGTTGTCTCTGCCTTCGCTGGCTATGTCGTACTGATGGGCCTGCTGGCCGCCGCGCCTGACCTGGTGAAAGCGGCGGGTTATATTAACCCTGTCCTCTACATCCTGGAGAGCCGCCTGGGCTATCTGCTGGGGACACTGTTCTTCGCCATCGCGGTTTGCGCGCAATTCTTCTGTGGCATGTCCTCAATCACCACCAACTCGCGCATGATCTATGCCTTCTCGCGTGACGGTGCCGTGCCGTTCCATGAAACCTGGCACCACCTGGATCGTGGTCGCACGCCGCGCAACGCCATTATCCTTTCGGCCTGCTGCGCCTTCGTCCTGGCTATCCCAACCGTCGTGAATTTCGCGGCTTATGTCGCTATTACGTCAATTGCTACGATTGGTCTGTATCTTGCTTATGGCATTCCCATCCTGCTGCGCTTATGGTCAAAAGAGTTTAAGCCTGGCCCCTGGCATCTGGGAGCATGGAGCAAGCCTATCGGCGTGGTTGCCGTGATCTGGGTTGTCTTCATCTCTATTCTCTTCATGTTGCCAACGGCCAATCCGATTACGCTGGTGACTTTCAACTACACCCCGGTGGTTGTGCTGGGAACACTGGCGATTCTGGTGATCTGGTGGATGGTCAGCGTGCGGCACTGGTTCAAAGGGCCGCAGGTACAGGGCACGGCTGAGCAACTGGCCGCCATCGAGCGAAGTCTGGGTGAGACGGTCGTGGTTGAGGGCGAGCTTGAAGGCGCGGCTGGCGGTGAATAGGCGTCGGGTGCTCGTAACAGTTGCGCTTTCACCGGATTTTCTGGCACAATGACATAAACTCTTCTGCCTCGCTGAAGCAAGATGAGGAATTGCTGATAGCCGACAGGAGCTGAGACGTGTACGGGCGTGGAAGAACACGCTCGTACAGCTTTTACAGTCTAGAGAGGATTCATGTAGACTATGAGATTGGCGAACAAGGTGGCGGTCATCACCGGCGCGGCCAGCGGGATGGGGCAGGCGGCCTCGCTCTTATTTGCGCAAGAGGGGGCTAGCGTCGTTGTTGTGGATCTGAACGTTGAGGCGGCAGAGGAAACCGTCAAGAGTATTCGGGCGGCAGGTGGTAAGGCCATCGCTGTAGAAACCGACGTAGCCGATGAAGCTTCGGTGCGGGCGATGGTGGCCAGTGCTGTCGAGGCTTTTGGGCGTATCGATGTGCTGTATAACAATGCCGGTATTATGCCCAACGATGATGGCAGCGTGACCGATATAACCGAAGCGACCTGGGATCGCGTCATGGATGTCAATATCAAGAGTGCCTTCCTGTGTGCGAAATATACGATCCCTGTCATGCTCAAACAGCGACGTGGTTCTATTATCAATGTTGCCTCGTTTGTGGCTTTCATGGGCTGTACAGTGCCACAGGATGCCTATACCACCTCGAAGGGCGGCATGCTGGCGCTTACCAAGTCGCTGGCAGTGCAGTACGGGCCGCATGGTATCCGTTGCAATGCCATCTGCCCTGGCCCCATAGAAACTCCCTTGCTACGCGCGCTGTGGACGAGCGAGGAGGCGCGCAATCTGCGCCTGAACCGCATCCCTCTGGGGCGCTTTGGCGAGGCGAAGGATATTGTCTATATGGCGCTCTATCTGGCCTCGGATGAGTCATCGTGGACAACCGGTGCCTGGCTTGTGGTAGATGGTGGCATCACTTCCAACTATTTCTAAAATCTGCTCGGTGCTGAGAAAGGACGGCTAGCTAAATGGATATTGCGGCAATCAAACAACGCATTGACAATGGTGAGATTGAGTATGTCAAGATTGGCGCACCCGATATTGAAGGTGTCTTTCGGGGCAAGCGCGTGGCTGCGAAGTTCTTTCAGGACGCGCTGGGGGATGGCTTTGCCCAATGTGACGTACTATTCGGCTGGGATATTGCTGAGAACGTGCTGCCCAATCTCAAGGTCAGCAACTGGGAGCGCGGCTTTGCCGACATCGTCATGAAGCCCGATCTGGCAACTTTCCAGCCGGTGCCCTGGGAGCAACGTGTCTATTCCTGCATCTGCGATCTCTGGACGGAGCATGGGGAAGAGGTTAGCATTGCGCCGCGTTACGTGCTGGGAAATCTGATGCGGCGCGCCCGTTCGCTAGGTTATGAGCCGATGGCGGCATCCGAGTTGGAGTTCCGCTTCTTCCGCGAAACGCAAATGTCGCTACGAGAGAAGGACTTCGGTCCGAATCTGATGCCGCTCAACCCTGGCATGAACTGCTACTCTATCAGCCAGGCCAGTGCTGATGATCACCTGCTCAGGCGTATTGCGACGATGATGCGTGATCATGGTGTAGAGATTGAGGGCTATAACCGTGAGCATGGTCCCGGCATGTACGAGATGAATATTCGCTATACTGATGCCCTCGGTGCCGCCGACCGCACGATGCTTTTCAAGACGGGCGTAAAGGAAATCTGTTATCAGGAAGGCTTTGCCGCGACCTTTATGGCGAAGTGGAACGATCAGGAGGATGGCAGTAGCGGCCACTCGCATATGAGTCTGTGGGATAGCAACCGCGAGCGAAACCTGTTCTGGGATGAGGATGCCCCGGCCCATATGTCGCAGACGATGCGCTATTTCCTGGCGGGCGTGCTGGACAAGATGCCAGAATTTATGCCTCTCTATGCCCCGGTCATTAATTCCTACAAACGCTATATCGAGGGTACCTGGGCACCTTTGAATACCACCTGGGGCATGGATAATCGCACCTGTGCTGTGCGCATCATCAATAATGGGCGTCGCGCCATTCGCATCGAGAATCGCGTGCCGGGTGCTGATGCCAACTTCTATCTGGTCTTCGCTGCCATGCTCGCCAGTGGTCTCTATGGGATTGAGCGCAAGCTAGAGCTACCGCCGCAACTCTCCGGCAATGCCTATGATGCCGCGACGGTCGCCAGGGCCATCGAGGCCGGACACATCAAGCCCCTGGCGCGCAACCTGACTGATGCTGTCAATCTCTTCGAGCGCAGCGAGGTCGCCAAAGAGTACCTGGGAGCCGATTTCGTGGAGCACTTCACGGCTACCCGTCGCTGGGAGGTGCGCGAGTACGAGAAAGCTGTCACCAACTGGGAGCGCCGCCGCTACTTTGAGCTGATCTAAGGGAAAGGGGATTAATGTAAAGAATGACAAATTGTTCCTTAACATTAATCCCCTCTTCCTTCTTCCTCAATCCACCCCACTTCTTCACGGAAGTTGACTCCCTGGGCGACGGCTTCTTCGGCGGTCAGGTAAGGTAGGAGATGGCCGACCAGGGATTGACCGTCTTTATAGCGTTGCAGGTTGGCCCAGGCGCGTTCGTGCATCATTTGCATGGCCCACTGAGGATTACCCAGAGACTGTTCCAGGTACTTGAGGATATCGGTGGCCCGTTGCTGTTCGGCGCTTGAGAGATATTGTCTGCCCAGGAAGCGCGAGAGGATGAACAGTTCTTCATCACCAAGGAGACCGAGGTGTTCGGCTTGCAGTTGCAGGCGTAGATAGCGTGCCAGCCAGGGGTCAAGCGCGGCAACATTCATTTCCACATCGTCACTCATGCCCCGGTTATTCAGATTGCCGGAACCGACGGTAGACCACACGTCATCGACGATAGCTACCTTCGCGTGAACATAGATTGGACGATAATGCATTTTGCCATCTTGCAGTTCCGATGTTGCCAGCGTGAATGCGTGCAACCGTCCTTCTTCAACGGCATCGGGGGCCTCAGTACGCAATTTCTGTAAGGCGGCATCGGTAAAGGCTCGTCCGACGTTGGGGTGATCGGGCAGGATAATCATCATTGAAGTCCCGCGTCTAAGCGCATCACGTAGCTCACCCAGGTTGCGCTCCATCTCCGGGTTGTCGTAGCCCAGTATGGCGATGTCAATACCGGTGTAGGCGCGCAGCCAGAGGTACTGGTTTTCCAGATACACGAAACGCTGAGTATTATGAAATGCGTTTGCGTACAGTTGCGCGATGCCGCGAATAATGTTTGGTTCAAAATTATAGGTGTGTTCGGGAATCGTGCGTGCGATCTGCATGACAATGTTACTTTGCAGGGGATGGCAGGGTTCGTGGGCAGGGACGAGCAGGCGATTATCCAGGTGATGGTGGGTAACGACATAGTTCCAGCGCTGGCGAAAGTTCAACTCGACATCACCTGCGGCGGGTCCCTCAATGAGCGAGTGAACATCATGCCAGGAATAGGGTGTCTGGCCCTGATCGTCAATGCGCAGCGGTGTGGAGAAAGGGTGGGAGGAGGTATCCCAGCGGTCGAACTTGCCGCCAGTTTCAATCAACAGGTCAATGCCACCGACGAAGGCGGTATCGCCGTCGATGACCGCGCATTTCTGATGCAGTGACTCCGCTGGATGGTGCAGAATCCCGAATGAGCTATCGTCCAGCAGGCAAGCTACGCCTACCTTGTTCAGTTCATTATAGCTTGCCTCTACGTCGCAGGCAGAGAAGAGTGGTGAGCCTTTCCAGATTAATACTTTGACCTCGACGCCCCGGCTGACGGCGTAGCCAAGTACGGATTGTACCGTCAAATCGTGGCTGCACCAGAAGGCGATAGCATCTTCATCCAGGCCACTGGCGCGCAACTCGGTCAGTAATGCTTCCTGGGCCGGGCTGCCATCTGGCCCCGCGCGATGATCGCTGCCCCGCACCATCTGCATGCTGGCCGTTAGCCCCCAATCGGCCAGGTAGATGTAGCGGCGTGCGCGCAGAAAACGACGGCACATGGTCAGCATGGCCGTTCGCCCGTCTATAAGGTAGGCGACCTGCGAATCCGTGCGCACAGGTGTATCGCCCGTTGCCCACCACTGTAGTTGACGTGGATCGTAACTATTCTGCACCATTCGCACTCCCTCTATCTCATCTCTTCCGTTCATTCTGAATAGATGTGATTTATCAGGCCCAGGTCACTGATGCGTGTAATTCTCGTGGCTGAAACGATGCTAGACGGCATTGTCTCACATCTTCGACATGTGTAACAGGGCATAATATGATAAATCATGTCTCTACGGTATTTGTTTATACCCATTACCGGATGGGCTGTCTATATGATTCGCACAGTCACACCATCCGGGTCAAGCAAGGTCGCGGGCGCAAGTTCTGGTCGGTGGATCTCGAAGAAGTCCAGGCCGTAGACATCGGGTGCGACCGGGGCAACGTTGCGCCCGTTCCAGAGATTTTCACCGAGATGGTGATGGTAGCCGTCCCACGAGAGGAAGTTGGCCTGACCGGGGATAGCGACCATCAGGCGCATGCCCAATTCCTGGTAGAAGGGCAGACTGCGCTCCAGGTTGCCAACGTTGAGGTGCATGTGACCAAGACGCAGGCGCGCGGAGAAGCCGCTAAAGTCGTGTGCCTGTCTGAGTAGCGCGGGCGCGTTGAGAGGCAGTGTACTCATAACAATCTGCCCGTTATTGAAGCGCCATTGTGAACGCGGGCGATCCGCGTATACCTCGATGCCGTTACCTTCCGGGTCGCTCAGATAGAGCGCCTGGCTTACCAGGTGATCAGAGGCACCATCAAGCGGGATGTGTTGCTCAATGCAGTGCTGCAAAAACGAGCCTAATTCCGCCTCATCACCAACCAGGAGGGCGAAATGATACAGCCCTGCCGTGCGCGCCGGTCGGGGCCGTCCTCCCGGCAAAGGGCGCAGATGCAACACTTCCCGTCCATCCACGCCCATACCGACTTCGCCATTGCCTTGCTCACGCCCATCGCTGACAATCGCAAGCCCTAAACGAGTGTAGTAGTCAATGCTGCTCGTCATATCTTGTACCCGCAGCCCTACGCGCCTGAGCGGCCATGTTGCCAGCTCATCATGCTGTTCCATAGTATCTTTGTCTCCATTCCTGACTCTCTCAGTGTTGTCACTTACATTTTGTAACAAACTAATAATAGTATAGAACATAACAGGCCGAGATACAAGGCCGGACTGGTATAGGAACTCGATTAAGAAATTTTCCCATCGAAACCCGTCATCACACATTTCCCGTAGGGGCGTGATTCATCACGCCCTGATAGGGGCATGCCGAGTAAATAGGATATATCGAGCAAATAAGCAGGGCGTGATTCATCACGCCCTGATAGGGGCATACCGAGCAAATAGGATATATCGAGCAAGCAAGCAGGGCGTGATTCATCACGCCCTGATAGGGGCATGCCGAGTAAATAGGATATATCGAGCAAATAAGCAGGGTGTGATTCATCACGCCCTGATAGGGGCATGCCGAGCAAATAGGATATATCGAGCAAGTAAGCAGGGCGTGATTCATCACGCCCTGATAGGGGCATGCCGAGCAAATAGGATATATCGAGCAAGTAAGCAGGGCGTGATGAATCACGCCCTGATAGGGGCATGCCGAGCAAATAGGACATATCGAGCAAGCAAGCAGGGCGTGATGAATCACGCCCTGATAGGGGCATGCCGAGCAAATAGGACATATCGAGCAAGCAAGCAGGGCGTGATGAATCACGCCCCTACGGGATTACCGGATGACTTTGTTCATGTTCGTTATCGGATCCGTGCTGCGGGTTAGCGTGCCGGGCCAATCCAGACGGTTTGGATGTTGACGAACTCGCGGATGCCGAAGATGGAGAGTTCGCGTCCGTAGCCGCTGCGTTTAATGCCTCCAAAGGGGAGGCGCGGGTCGCTGGCAGTCATGCCGTTAATAAAGACGCCCCCGGACTCCAGGCGACGCGCGATCTGGCGTGCCTGTGCGATGTCGCGTGTCCATAGATTGCCGCCCAGGCCGAATTGTGAGTCGTTGGCAAGCTCAATAGCGTGATCGGTATCGCGGGCGCGAATAACCACTGCGACCGGTCCGAAGGTTTCCTCACGGAAGACAGGCATATCCGGTGTCACGTTAGTAAGAATGGTTGGCTCGTAGAAGTAGCCCTTGCCCTGCATCGGCTTACCGCCCAGCAGGACGCGCGCGCCCATCTTGAGCGAAGCCTGTACCTGCTGCTCTAGCGTGTCGCGCAGATCACCACGGGCCATTGGGCCGACCTGTGTCTCGCGGTTTAACGGGTCGCCGACGCGCAGTTTGCTTGCGGCCTCGACAAACTTGCGCTCGAACTCCTCGGCAACTGACTCAACGACGATGAAGCGCTTGGCGGCGATGCAGCTCTGGCCGGTATTCTGGTAACGCGCCCGCACTGCCATCTGTGCCGCACCGTCCAGGTCGGCGTCGGCCAGCACGATGAAGGCATCCGAGCCGCCCAGTTCCAGCACCGTCTTCTTGAGGACGCGCCCGGCAGTCGAGGCCACTGCGACTCCGGCCAGGTCGCTACCGGTCAGCGTGATAGCGGCAATGCGCCCATCCTCGATCAGTCTGCCGGTTTGCGCCCCCGGTACCAGCATGGTACGGAACACGCCTGCGGGGAAACCACATTCGCGAAAAATATGTTCGATCTCCAGGGCGGCCATTGAGACGTTGGAGGCATGTTTGAGGACGGTGGTATTGCCGGCCATGAGCGCCGGTGCGGCGAAGCGCAAGACTTGCCAGTAGGGGAAATTCCAGGGCATCAGTGCCAGCACCACGCCGAGTGGTCGGAAGGCGACGTAGCTTTCAGTAGCGTTGGTGGAGACGATTTCGTCGGCCAGGAACTTCTCCGCATTCTCGGCATAGAAGTCGCAGTTCCAGGCGCATTTTTCCACCTCGGCCTCGGCCTCGGTGATAGGCTTGCCCATTTCCAGGGTGGCAATGCGCGCCAGCTCATTCTTATTGGCGCGCATGTAGGCTGCGACGCGCCGGATGTAGCTGGCCCGCTCGGCAAAGCTGGTTTCCCGCCAACTCAGAAAGGCGTTATGGGCCTGCTCAAGTGCCTCATCGACCTGTTCCTTACTATATGGCTCGAAGGTGCGCAGCACTTCTTCAGTTGCCGGATTAATAGATTGGATGCTCATACTCTTTGTTGTCCTTTCTGTATAGACAGAGCCAGGCTGGTCACCCGCGACACACGCCGTTGTACGTCGCGGTTCCTTCCTTATATGCTATCATATTTCAGCGCCGTATATCTTTGCGCTTCAGGCAGATGCCGATAATGATCGTCAGGACAACTGAGATAGCGATGAGCGCTGCCCAGGCGAGGAAGAGACGGTGCATGGCATCTTGTTGGGAGTAGATGGAGAACACAGTGCTGTGATTGGTGGGGTCATGCCCGAACAGGGTATCGCCGCCCAGCTTATCGTCGTGCAGGCCCATAGATGTACCAAGAGCCGCCATTGCCCAGCGCGTGGGAAAGATTGAGGCCAGTATTTGCGTAGGCCAGTCCTTGATTGGAATCAGTGCGCCAGAAAAAATGACCTGTGGAATAAGCACGATGGGTACAAGGCTCATGGCACGGTCGTTATTAGGGGAGAGAGCCGAGATGGTCAGGCCAAACATCAAGCCGGCTATCGAGGTAAGCGCCAGTGTGATGTAGGCTTCCAGCACTGGTGGCAGGAAGACGCTGTTGTAGAGTGGCTCACCGATCTCGACGATAGCCAGCAGGATGGCGCTCTGGAAGAGGCAGAAAATGCTCAGAACAACGATCTTGGAGAACATGTATGGCAACAGACCAAGATTGACGGCGCGCTCGCGCTGGTAGATGGCCGCCTCTTTGACAATCTCACGTGAGCCATTGATACAGCCGAAGAGTACGGTAGCGAAGACAATGATGAAGAGCGTTTTCTGGGCATCCGTGCCGGAACCGGGCAGGATAAAGTTTTGTAGGGCTTGCATAACTCCATGTTGTTGCTGCACGTAGCTAACAGCCTGGGCACTCGTCTTCAGAAAACTCTCCACGTTTGAGCAATTAGTGGTCGTGGTCTGCTGTGCGCTGGGTAGCGCCAATGGGCCGGACGAGGTTAGTATCTGTGTCGCGCATTGCAACATTTTATTGGTGGCAAAGACATTGGCCCCGATTTCGACACGCACGGTCAGAATGCTCAAGAGGCCGATGACGGGAGCCTGGAGCAGCAAGATGAGCAGATTGCCCCGGTCGTTCCTCAGCAGTTCGAGGTAGCGCTGGCAGAGCAGCAGGAACTGGCTGATGCCGGTGCCGCGTTGCGCTTTGACTTTTTGCGGGCCAGTAGTCGTAGTGGCGGGCGAAGTTGCGTGACCATTCTGGCGTGCAACGTCGTTCTCTGTGGTCTTTTGCGTATTCTGCGCGAGTGGTCCGGCAATGTAACGTTGATACTCTGGGGATGCTTTAAAGCTGACCTCGGCCTCCTGTGGCGCTTGCGGGTGCTCTTTTGTAGCCTCAAGTGCACTATAGATTTCGGCGAAGTCGCTTTTGCCGAAGTAGGCTTTGGCCTCTTCGGGGGGTCCAAAGAACGCCATGCGCCCACCGGCGGCCAGGAAACAAACATAGTCGCATACATTAATATTATTGGTGGCGTGCGTGACCAGAATAATCGTGCGGCCCCGGTCGGCCAGACGGCGCAGCAGGAACATCATCTTGCGATCCAGGCCAGGGTCGAGGCCGGAAGTTGGCTCGTCTAAGAAGAAGATGCTGGGGTTGGCCAGCAATTCCAGGGCGATAGAGACGCGCTTGCGCTGTCCGCCAGAGAGCTTGCTAACCAGGAGCGAGCGCCGCTCGGTCATTTCCACGTCTTCCAGCACCTCGTCGATGCGTTGCTTGATCTGGTTGCTGGTAAAGTCGCGGGGCAGACGGAGGCGGGCGGCATAGTAGAGGGCGTGTTCAACGGTCAGATCGCGGTGTACGATGTCATCCTGCGGCACATAGCCAAGCTGCGTTTTGAAGGCATTGAAGTTGCGGTAATAATCCTGTCCGTTATAGAGAACGGTACCCTGCGGGGCCGGTCGCAGGCCGTTAAGAGCATCCATCAACGTGGATTTACCCGCGCCGGAGCCGCCGACGAGTGCGACAAAGGAACGCGGCGGAATGACCAGCGAAATGTCGTTGAGCAGGATTACCTGATTGTTGCCGACTTTCTTCAGGTTCAGCGCATCGACACGGATATGATTGCTTTCGTCATATTGTGTGAGCGCTGTGCCAGTGTAGGTTAGACGGAAAGGGCCAATACGAATCTCGTCGCCTGTGCGTAGCAGATGGCTGGTCACAGCCTGGTTGTTGACATACGTATGATTGGTGCTGTTGAGATCAATCAGGCGGTATGCGCCATTCTGCTCACGTTCCAGGCGCGCATGATGAGCGGAAACCTGTGGATGATTCAAAACGACGGTATTATCTGGCAAACGCCCGATGGTTAGCACGGGCGCACCGAGAGGGATGGGCTGGATTGTGGGTACCTTTTCCTGGGGAGCGCTGGTGCCATCATGGAAGGTCAGGGTGACCAGTGTGCCGTGTTCATCGCCAATACGGAAAATGTCGCCGCGCGACAGTTGATGACGGAAGGTCTGGTCGCCGCGAATGATCTGGCCTTGAAAGAGTAGACCGTTCAGGGTGCGACCACGAGTGGGGTGCGGGTGTACCAGGTAATACTGATTGCCGTCGTGGATAATCTGAGCGTGGAAGCCCGAAACCACCGGTTCTGGAATCACAATATCATTGGAGGGGTCACGTCCAAGCGAGATTACCGGCTTTGTGAGCGGAAAAGTCTTTTTGTCGGGGCGCACGTTGCTGCTCGCAATCAGGGAGGCGATGCCCAACTCTAATTGCGGGGCCAGTGAGGTTTTGCCGGGATCAAACGCCAGATGATCTGGGGGGAGGGGTGGCTTTATTGGCTCTGAAGATAGTGGCGTTGCCCCAAACGGGCTGATCTCCTCGGTTGGCGGAAGACCGGGTATCGGCGGCTGGGCAATAACTTGCTCCAGAAAGACGAAACTGCTCCCTTCGCCTAACGTGACCAGGTTATTGTGCTGTAATGTGCCTTGTTGAACGCGCTGCTGATTGATGCTAAGCGTGTTCTGCGAAATGTTTTCAATAACCCAGGTGTTATTGAGCCATTTTAGTAAGACGTGGTGCCGCGAAACTTTGGGGTCGAGCAGAACAATATCATTGCTGGCGTCGCGCCCAATGGCAATGACAGGTTTTTGTAGCGGGATCGTTTTACCCGCCATTGGCCCGCTAAGAAAGCGCAATGCCCCCGCAGGCGTTGAAGGGCGTTCTACATTCATGTTTGTTGCCTCATTCCGTCTGAGATGTTCATGAGGATGCCAGTAGTAATTTCTTAATAAAGACGCCCATCAGGAGCATTTTTATCTGGACTATTATCGCATATTTGCTGGAAACTGACGAGGGAGTGAGTGGTATGTATATGGATATATGGAAGCGAACGGGAAGGCAAGGAAGGAGACATGACAACAGCCATATCTCCTTCCTTGCCCGCTAGCCGGGTATCAACAAGCAGGATAGCTTTAAGGTATAGGTCGATCAGGGATGAGTCCAGGTTGCCCAACTGGTGTCATATTGGAGACCGTTTTCGTTGTAAGTAAACGAGTATTGGAGCGTCTCACCTGAACTCATGCCGCTCACGGTGTACTGCCACTGTGACGCGCTGCTGTTGTAGCTCATCTGCACGTTCTGCTGCGTATTGTTGCCCGCGATGTAATGCAGAATGACATAGCTGGCCGTCCAACCACAAGGCTCAAACCAGGCCTGGGCCGTGCTGGAACCGGTGCTGGTGATACCATCGAGGTAGCTACCAGAGGTACAACTGGGTGTTGGTGTGGGCGTGGGAGTGGAGCCGGTGGAGTACCAGCTTGTGTCGTATTGGACACCATTGATGTTATAGGTGAAGGAGTATTGCACGTTCTCACCTGGACTCAGACCACTCACGGTATATTGCCATTGCCCGGCGCTACTGTTGTAGCTCATCTGCACGTTTTGCTGTGTATTGTTGCCCGCGATGTAGTGCAGGATGACGTAGCTGGCAGTGGCGTTGCAGGGCTGGAACCAGAACAGATCGGAACTGGAACTGACGCTCTGCACACCCTGCTGGAAGGTGCCGGAACAGCCCGATGGCGTTGTCGGCGTAGCGGTGGGTGTGCTGGCCGACCCGCTGGACGTATAGACGCGCACATAGTCAACGAGCATGGGCACACCGGATGCTGTGGCCGAAGTTGGTGTGGTGGTACCTGCTACACCATTGGGGAAACCGCCGCCTATAGCAACATCAAGAATCACGTAGAAGGGATGATCAACGGCGTTGGCCCATGTCGTTGGGTCAACCTGGTTGGCGCTCACTGTGAAGTAGTTGACACCATCCAGATACCAGCGGATTTGCTCAGGAGAGACGCTGCGGTCGATAATCTCGGTGTAGGTATGGAAGCCGGTCTGACAACCCGGACAGGGGTACGGCCCGCTACCAATACCATTCGGTTCGTTGCAGGGGCCACCGGGGTCGGTGCCGCAGTGGAGTGTACCGTAGACATCGCTCTGCCCGTTGACATCTTCCATAATATCGATCTCACCATCGCTGGGCCAGTTGTGGTCTGTACGATAGGGTGTGCCGAGCGTCCAGAAGGCGGGCCAGTAGCCAAGTGCCGCGCTGCCGGAGACATCAGGCTGCTGAATGGAGGCCGTGATCTCCAATTCACCACCGGCAGGGGCACCGAAGTTATCCTGCACCGTTTCAATACGCCCGGAGGTCCAGTTACCGTTAGCGTCACGCACAGGTGTGATCATCAGGTGCCCCTGACCGTCCAGGGAAACGTTGGTAGTGCTGCTAGTCATGTCCTCTATCTCACCGGTTCCCCAGATGCCCTGACCTGTGTCGTAGATCCAGTTGTTCGTGTTGACACCCGAACCGGCGGGGCCATTAAATTCATCGTCGAAAATTTCGTTCCAGGAGGCAGCTTTTGCCGATGGCGTCTTGCTCAATGGGAAGAAGCTGATGGCTGCGGCCAGCACCAGTGAACCGATGAGAAGCAAGGCCGCGCATTGGAAGGCCAGCCGTCTCTGTAACAGGCGAGGAGTGCCCGCGCGCCCCGTTTGTACGGGGTGTTCGTCAGATGGAAACTCTTGCATTGATGGCTCCTTTTCCGATCCCACTATCGGATAGTGCTTGTAGAGTAACAGTCCTGTTGAAGACATATAGGGATGACTACCTGTCATCATTTTTTTACGAAAGACGTGTTTCTGGCGGTATCGCCGGTAGATAGGTTAGATTATGCGACAATCACCCCCTTTGGAAAAGGACAAAGAGACAACATGACGACAGTAGCTTGCTGCCGACAATAGACTTTCTATAGACATCTATGAGAGAAAGGCTATCTGACGTTGTTATGAGCCAATAGGCGACGTGCGTGGTATAGCACTTGATTCCCGAATGACCAGATTAGTTGGCAACTGGATATGCACGGGCTGACTCATACTGGCACCCTCAAGCGTTAAAGCTAGTTGTGCTTGTGTTTCATGCTTTGGCTGTCCTTTCCATCCCTGATGATGATGCGAGTCAATCATGGTCAGAAGGATTTCGGTGGCTCTGTACCCCATCTCTGAAAATGGTTGGCGTACCGTCGTCAGAGGGGGGTGCATATGAGCAGAGAGAATGTTATCATCGAAGCCAATGACAGTGATGTCTTCTGGCACCCGTATCTGGTGCTGTTCCGCATAGTCCAGCACCCCGTAAGCCATCTGGTCATTGGCAGCGAAGATAGCACTGGGCCATGTCGTCCTATCTCGTGAGAAAAGTGCCTCGGCGCATTGCCGCCCACTGGTCGGCTCAAAGCGGCCCTGGAATAGTAGCTCGGCAGCAGGCGTAATGCCCGCCTCTTGTAGCGCCTGGCAGTAGCCCTCGTATCGCTCGATGGCACAGTGATAGTATGGTGGCCCCATGATGTGGGCGATACGCCGGTGTCCGAGTTCAAGCAAATAGCGCGTTGCCGCGTAGGCGCTGGCTTTATTATCAATGCCGACCCAGGGTAGGCTGGTTGGTTTTTCCTGGTCATCGATCATGACCATCGGCAGCCCGCGTTCAAAATGCTGGACAAGATGGTGCGTCAACGAGCCGGGAAAGATAGCCAGCAGGCCAGAGGCCAGACGCAAAGACAGAATACGATCCAGCACTTCGGAATGATCGCGTTCGACATTGGTGAAGTTGAAGCTGTAGAGGACGATTTCATAGGAGGTATCTTCGATGTACTCGGCGACACCACGCATGATTTCGGGGACGGAGGGCCAGACGAGCGGCGGAGCCAGCACACCGATCAGCCGTGTACGCCCACCCGCCAGTCCAATGGCGGTCGGATTAGGCACAAAGCCATATTCCTGAACAACGCGCATCACGCGCTCTCTTAGCGCCGGAGCAACCGAAGGGTTGTGATTGAGCACCCGCGAGACGGTGGCTTTTGAGACACCGGCCAGACGAGCAATGTCCTGAATCGTCAACTTCTCTTGCATGCCTGCGTCCTTGCGTTTCCATGCCTGTGCCCTCGATGGACGAGCTAACTAACTGCTGCAATGCTATTTCTTGATAGAACGGGCATGGAACCGGTTTCGATGGAAGAAGTATAACTCAGAAACCGGTTTCTGTCAAGTGATTAACACAAGATTCCTCCTTATTGGTAAAAATAGATGGGGTACACGCCTACCTCCGCTTACCGGGGGTGCTATAATGCTTGGATAGACCTTGCTCGGCCATTGTAATGCGCGTTCTCAGGAAGAGGCACAGAAAACTATGTACGTGGCAGACCGACAGTGCGATCAGCCGTATTTGCGACAGGTAGCGGGGCCGCTGTTTGAGCAGTGGTATCTGCTGCATCATCGCATGATTCGTATTCTCACCAATCATTCCGTGCTGGCTAAGCAGGTACGCACATTTCTCTATTACGCTGAGTTGCTGACCGAGGAGCGCTATGAACATGCCGAAGAACTTCCTCTTGCCATCCCTGAAGACCTGCTCCGGCGCGTCGGGACGCGGCTGCATTGGTTCGTTCCCCTCACCTGCTATCTCTTCGAGACGCGACCGGATGAGCCGTTCCCCCCGTTAGTGGTGCCGGAGAGACCGGTGGGGGAGGAGTGGGAGGAAGTTAGCGGCGTGGAGGGGCCGTTGCGCATTCGGTGGAGACAGGAGAACGTGCGCTACCGCGAGTACAGCGCGTTCCCCGGTGTATCGAGCCGTATCTGCTCGGCCCTCGACTATGATGGCCTTTGTGCTACGCTCTATATTGAGAATGTGCAGCAATGCGCGTCGTGGTTTGTGATGCGCTTTGTCTTTTATATAGTGCTGGGCGCGCTCATTGGTTTCAATGGCTATAAAGTTGTGCATGCTGGGGCCGTCGCGCTTGATGGCAAAGGGGCCTTGCTGGTTGGCCCGCCCGGCAGTGGCAAGACCACGCTGCTGCTGGCCTGCCTGGAGTTGGGGATGCACTGGCTGGGCGATGATGTGCTGTTTCTGGCGAAGACTGATGATCTGTTGCGTGCCTACGCTTTTCCAGAAGATATTGGGGTGCGGAGAGGCACAACTCATCTGCTGAGCAATGCGCCCTGGTTATCGGCGCTCTCACGGGATCAGCGTGAGAAGCGCTTTATTCCTGCACAGCGCTATTTTCGCGCTCAAGTGCTTGCCGAATGTCCTGTGCGTGTGCTCCTCTTCATTGATGCCGATCACAGGGCCGAGGTGGCGCGTTACGAAGGCATTATGCCCGCTCTGGCGATTTCCATTCTCATGCACGAATATATTTCTCACCAGCGTGAGAAGCAAGACGCGATGCAGGAAACCTCCGCGCTCTTTACCGAACTGGCGATGCAGGCCATGTCCTATCGGCTCTGGCTCTCGCCTGACGCACTGCAAAATGCCGAAATGGTACGTGCGCTTCTACAAACTCTCTGAATAGCTCTGTTTCTTTGGAGTATTCATCATGCCCCGGTGTGAATGATAAATCGTTTATGATACCTTACAGAACCTCCATCGTCTATCTTGATGTAGAGTGCTATCGCCAGGAAGACCGGTAGCAGGACAAGCAGCCCAAAAAGCGCAAGCACGATATCACCGGTGCGCTTGACGAAAAAGTAGACCTATGAAGGCCGGGGTCATCCTCACGCTATTGGCCGATCAGCAACATGCGCAACATCTTGTCATAACCAGGTACCTGGCCTCTAACTATTGCGGCCATGTTGCCTTCGGGCGCACGTCAAACGAAGGTGATTTCGGTGCGTGTTATGTGATATGGAAAGTTTTCGGACATGATAACACATGTCCCTACCCGGTGGAGGCTTTGTTGTGAGCAATTCAGTCTTTGTAGTATGGCTCGAAGGAGTCGCTCCCGCACAGTTTGAGCAGATGCCGGAGTTAATGTTATTAGCCGAACAGGGTGTTGATGTATGCCTGGCTCCCTTGCCACTCAGCGAGGCCCGACAGTGCTATTATCAGTTTCTAACCGGTATGGGAGCAGGTAAGCTTGGGCGCTTTGATGCGGTTCGCCCGGATCATTATGTGGCCAGAGAAGAGCTGGAGATGCCAGAGGGAGCCTATGGCCGTCTGCTGCTTGACGTGATACATAATGCACATCTGTCGATGGTCTCTATTGAGATAGAGCGCGTGGAAGAGTTGGAGCAACTGGCGGGCAGCTCGCATGATTTTGTTCTGGTACGTGTCCGTAACGCACAAACGCTAGCGAGCGCCATGTTGGAGGCGCTAGTGCAACGGTTGCGCTCATTTACTGCTGCGACAGGCCACCTGATTGTCGTGACGGATGTATGGAACCCACCTGTACATACCTATGTCAACGTCAATGATTTTCTGGTTGAGATCGGTTTATTGGAAGTAGATGCCTCGTCGCAACCGGCAACGATTCGCTGGCCCGAAACGTTGGCCTATGGACTTGGTACGGGCCAGCTCTGGATTAACCTGCGCGGGCGCGAGGCGCAGGGTGTGGTCAATGCAGGGCGTGAGTATCAGGAGGTATGTGAGGCGCTGAGCCGTGAGTTACAAGAAAACTGGCTTGACCCGCGCACCCATGAGCCGGTGGTGTCCCAGGTGTTCACCCGCGACGCGCTCTATAGTGGTGATTATCTCTTCAGGGCACCCGATCTGACGTTGGTCTATCATCCCGGCTATGCCCCTTCACCCAATGCAGTCATGCTTGCTCTGGATGGCAAGAGCATCATGCCGACAACCACTCCCGTTGAGGCCCAGAGCGAGGCTCCCTATGCTCGCCTGCTGGCTATTGGCCCCGTCTTTGAGCGCGGTAAGCGAGCAAACGCGCGCCTGGTTGATGTGCTGCCTACGCTGATGTATCTGTTGGGGCGACCCGTCCCATACGGTATCGATGGCGAAGTGTTGCTCTCGCTGTTTACTGCCAGCTATCGTCAGCAACAGCGAGTCGAAATTGCGGAGGATGAACGGGATATGCTTTCGGAGGAGGAGGAAGGGATGATCGTGGAGCGTTTGCGTGACCTCGGTTATCTTGGATAGTTCGGCAACGTTGCGTTTCAGGGAGAGAGAGCAGAGACAAATCCACAGCATGCAATGGCCCGGCAGACACTGTCGTGGCTCCGCTCGATCTCGCTGGTGGCTATCTCTGAATTGATACAGTTTCGCACAGGCTCATCATATTGCTCTGGTGTATTATGATGAGGCCAATGTAGCAACGTGGATCGATGGCGCTTATCAATTAACCCCGAATGGTCAGGAGGTGCAGGCGGCTTATGCCCGCCTGCTAGATTCCAGGCCAGGGACGACTTAGCGTGCCAAAAAGCAGGCTTGTTTCGTCCTGGCTGAACTGTGTACCATTCATCTGTTGCATCGTCTTCTGCCAGCGCGCTGTCCCGCTGCTGGCCTGGAACAGCGTCAGTTGCGCGTTTGTGCAGTGCGTGTTCTGACAGAGGCCGATGAAAAGTGAGCCATTGCTATACAGAAAATTCAGTGGTGTCAGCACGTTGCCGCCCGTTATTGCCCGTGACCATTGCACTATGCCATGCTGGGCTTGTGTAGCCGTAATGAATGCCGTGCCACCGTTTGTACTGAGCGCGTAGGCGGTAGTGGCGTCGGCCTGTATGGCCTGCACTATTCCTGCCTGCTCTTGCTGCCATAGCTGATGCTGGTCATTGAGGGCATACGCGCTGAGCCTGTTGCCATTGCCGATAAGCAGGATTGAACCACTAACCGCTAATGCAAGGGGGTGAGTAGTCTGTTCTGTGAGACTCCAGAGCAGGTTGCCAGAGGTTGGATCGAGCGCGTAAACGCTGTTGTTGTGTGGAACAAGTAGCACGTCGGCGGTGAGCGTCATCTGCTGTTCCTCGTGCTGTGCTTGAGCGAGGTTGTTCTGACTGAAAGGATGTCGCCATTCGATCTGGCCCATGAGCGGGTCAATGGCATAGACTGTGCCGTCGATCTGCCAGATCACCAGGCGTTTACTCAAGAGCAGACGACCGGCATCACCGTTAATGCCAGCGGTGAGCATGGGGCCAAAGATGTGCCAGTCCACATTGCCGGTATGGCGGTTGACGGCGAAGAGTTGCGGTTGTAACGTTGCTGCCACGTCAGCTGGAGTTGCTGTGCTGGCTGAAAACGGTATGCCTGCTACATAGATATAGGTGTTATCCACGCCCAGAATGTTCATGCTCTGATTGAGGCCGGGGTAAGCTGCTATATGGCTCCAGAGTAGTCGCCCGGTACTGACATCGAACTGGTAGAAGGCAAGCATATCGCGTAGAGCAGGTGGATAGGCCGGGTCGGCTGGTGCATACTGGTAAGGGAGTGTGTCGGGGCCGCGCAATGCCACCAGCAAGGTTGATCCAGTAGTAGGAAGCGCGGGCACGCTGAAATATCCTTCGCTGGCGAAACTGTGCCAGAGAACTGTACCATGCTGATTCAAAACCTCTATCTGTCGCATATCTCCCGCTTCGCTCGTTTCGACAACGCTATATGAACCGCTGGTGCCGAGCGGCTGAACAAGGCTACCGACCGCGTGCGTCCATTGCTGGCTGCCTGTTGTTATATTAACGAGCGCAACCACCATCTGCGGACTGTCGAGAGTTGAGTAGAGTATTGTACTGATGCAGGCCAGCAGGGGGAGCGAGATGGCGAGGATACTCGCGAGTGTGGGGCGCTGCTGCCGAACCCGTTGCAGACGGGTCAGCATCTGCTGTTGGATGCTGTGGCGGCTCGCACTGATACGCTTGCTCGTGTAAAGTCGTTGTTGCTGTTCCTGCTTGCCAGCGTGTCTCCATAGCAACACCAGACCACCGATGCTCAGGACGATGCAGAACAGAAAGAGTAAGCGAGTCAGTGAAAAGGTGCGTAGGAGGAGAGCGATATTATTAGTGACAGTGAATGCTAAAACAGTTCCATCCGATGTTTTGAGCAAGGTGGGGGCTGAGCGCAGGCTGTTCGACAATGTATTTTGCCAGCGCAGGCTTCCATTCACGCTGTTAAATGCACTGATGCGCTCTTCGTTCGGGCTGAGTTGCTCCTGCACGATAACTAATCCATTACTGCTATCCACCAGAGGAATGAACATACGCCCGGCATCGGCGCTGACGAAGCCGGTGGCTAACCGGCGTGCCCAGAGCATCTGCCCATTGCTGGCGTTGACGGCGTAGAGCCAGGCCTGCTGCTGTGCCTCTGGCATTTGCCAGACAATGCCGGTCGCGTAAATCGTGGCGGGCTGTACGTTGCTGGCGCTGGCGAGTGTGGCTTGATATAGTTGTGGAGGGGTCAACCGGTTGCTCATCTGCCCGCTAAAGTTCCAGACTGCCTGACCGCCCGCTCCATCGAAGGCTGTCAATCCCTGTGGGCCAGCAGCGACAAGCAGGGACTGTGTATCGCTATTGAACATGAGCAGCGTGCGTGCTACATAGGGGACTTTCCAGCGTTGTGAGCCATCAGTGCTGTTCAGCGCATAGAGCGCGTGATCGGAAGCAATATAGAGTGTGTTGGCATATAGCAAAAAAGGGGGCGTGTAGTATAGTGTATCATCCAGAGTATGTGTCCAGGCTACCTGCCCGCTCTGAATGTTATAGGCGGCGATCTTGCCACTGCTGGCCGATTGGACGGTAAAAACGTTGTGTGTGTCAGTGACCGGTTGGAAGGGATGGGCGCTGCGCACCGGTAACGTGCCCTGTATCTGCCATCTCTGCTGTCCCGTAGGAGATAAGACCTGCATTTCGCGCGGACTGACTGTGATGAAATGCCCATTTTGTGTCATGCTTAGCGCGTCTATTCCTGACCTGAAGGTAACGGTACTCCGGGTGTGCCAGATGGAAGAGAAGCCACGCAAGGTCAATATTTTTGACGGATTTTGTGTATTGCCGGGCGTATCAACCTGAACGCCGATCAAGGTTTCTGATGTGCCATAAAGCGGATTGGTGAGTACGGCATTGTTGGCGACGCTGCCCAGGTCATCTTGTGTTATGACGGTGCCGTTGCCTGGGTTAAGCCCACTCAGTAGTAGATGTGGACTGCTCACATTTTGCCACAAGAGCAGCAAATTGAGCAGCAGCACGATGATGAGGACGCCGGAGATCAGAGAACGCCAGTAAGCGCGCAGCAGGCGACGATAGTAGCTGCCCCGTCCCTGTAGGGTGGGCGTAGACTCTTCCTGCACAGGCGGCATAGGTGTGATGGGCAGCGTTTGCTGAATTTCTTCCCACTGCGGACGTGGTGTGTCCAGGGTCGGCAGCGGAGTTGAGGCTGGCTGCTCCGCCGCCTCTTGTTCCTGTAGTGCCGTTGATGCCGAGACATCTGGCGTGATCTGTTGATCTGATAGCAGAGTGGCTTCGCTCTGTTCTGGCTGTAATACTACTGTTTCCTCAATATCGGTGGGTGTATCTTCATCAATATGGGTTTCATCCTCAACAGCTTCAGGTAGAGCTTCGTCGTTGTCTTCAACTATAGCTGTGATGTTTTCAGCGAGCGCAATTTGCTTGTTGTTTTCCCCCTCTTCGAAGTTTTCTGCAAACGCAACATTCGCTGCTACCTCTTCGAGTGTAGTCTCAGCATCCTCTTTTGCTGATATTGTAAGTATATCCTGTTCTTTATCAATCTGCATGCCATCTGGACTCGTGGGCGAGTCTTTCTGCTCATCTACTTCGGAAGGCACTTCATCAATCGTTGCCTCTGAAAAACTGTTATCTGCTATCTCATCCAGCACCGGAGTGTTTTCGCTTGCTGTGAGCATTACCGGCAACTTATTGGTAATGGGCAACAACAACATAGCCATCGCATCAACATCTACCTCAGAAAACTCCTCATCCGTAGGGGCGTGATTCATCACGTTCTGCTCTTCCCCCATCATGTCCGCCTCACTCCCCTCTAAAGATATTTGCACTTCATCGATCCCGACATCGCATGTAATATCCAATTCTGATAGCTGGAGAACTGGCTCATATTCTCTATTATCGGTAGGCAAGGAGTTTGCATTGACGGCCTCATCATCGACCGGCAAGGAGTTTGCATTGACGGCCTCATCATCGACTGGTAAGGAGTTTGCATTGACGGCCTCATCATCGACCGGTAAGGAGTTTGCATTGACGGCCTCATCATCGACCGGTAAGGAGTTTGCATTGACGGCCTCATCATCGACCGGTAAGCTAGCTGCTTGAATTGTCTTTTCGTCGGTGGACAGGTCGTTTTGTGATGGCTCATCTGTTGGAGCTAATGGGCGTGTCAGGGCAGGCATTTTTAGCGTAGGAGTCTGCTGCTCTTCATCTGCGGGCGAAGCAACATGATCTGAAATAGGAGTGGCTGATAACGGCGCAGATGTGGAAATGAGGTTGTGGGGCTGCGTTGTCCGGCGTAGGGCCGCTAACTTGACGGTCGGTATAAGCGCCTCTTCTTCCTCATCCATTGTGGCGTCAACTACATCATTAATGTCATCGAATAGCTGATTGCGGCTCAAGCCGGTATCATGCGCGTCATCGGGCGTAGGGGCGGGATTTATCCCATCCATGGCGCGGTGTTCGTCATCGGTGAGGCCATTAGAAGGCGCATCCTCGGCGGGTGAGAGCGCGAGTAATGGAATGGTGATGCGTGGGCGTGATGATTGTAACCCGTTGGTACTGACGTTGGATGATAGATACTGCTCAGACATGTCCCCTTAGTCTCTCTTTGTCGTGCTTTGATATCTGGACTGTACTATACCAGACAACCTCGTAATGTGGAAGAAAGTAGAACTATTTTCTTGAAGAGTCATAAACCCACCAAATAGAAACACCATAAAATCGCCATAGAACAGCCTCTAAAGCCATCCAAAATACTCTATACTTTTCAGAAAAATACTTTTAACTAAGCAATTTTCATAAACTATTTTACTGAAAACAACAAAAAATTCCCCAAAATACTCTATGGTATCTTGGAGAAATGCTCTATCCAGATAGAAAAGCCCCAAAAGAGCCTATTTGCTATTTTTAGCTTTACGGCCTCTTTTCTTAATCAGTTTTGTGTCAGTCAAAGGCGAGTAACGGCCATGGTCATCACGAGCATCAGAACTCTTGAAGTCACCCAGGTACGTCGAACCTGTTATCTGGACACTGCTATGACCTAGTTCACGCGACAACTTGAAGAGATCACCCCCATTCTTAAGGTACAGCTTTGAGAAGGTATGACGCATCACATGAGGAGACACACGCATATCCGCTATGCCAGCACGAGCCTTGACAACGGCGAAAATAGCCTCAACACCTGCAATTGTCAGCGGCCCCCTTAAGCCTAAAAACACCCGATCACTCTCAACACCAAAAAGTACCCGGTCACGATTGATATACTTCCATAACAGCTTACTCACTTCAGGATGCATACCAATCTCTCGCTCTCTCATGCCCTTACCAAGCACCTTAATATAGCGCGGATGCACGTCAGAGACCCGAAGACCGCACAACTCAGACACCCGTATCCCTGTATCGAGCAAGAGCAGCAGCATCACGTAATTACGAAAACCTATCGGTGTCTCAGTATCACATGCCCCTAACATTCGCTCCAGATGTTCAGGCGTAAAGGCAGTAACCACCTTTTTAGGTGCCTTCGGTTTCGATAAACGCGCCGCTGGACTATTCACTAACAAATCCTCATCAACACACCAGTTAAAGAATGCTTTGACAACAGAAACATATGTCCCAACTGTCACAGGAGAAAGCTTACCTCGACGAATAACCTGAGTATCAGGAAAGCGTTCGCTTGAGTCAGATGTAAGAAGAAAATGAAGAAACTGACGAAGCAATGGAAGCGTTACCGCCTCAAGCTCAGTAATACCCCGATCATTGAACCAGCGAACCAACAAGCCAAGCACGCGACGGTACAACGGTAGTGTTCCCTCAGCATGACCCCGATTGCTACCGTCAATCAAGAATTGTTCCATGACCTCTTGCAGTTTCATCGCAGCACCCCCTCAGCATTCTCATAAGCGCCATACAGCACTTGCTTCTTTTTGACTTCCTCAACAAAGACCCGCTCACGCTCATCCAGGTAGGAGACACCAGCTTCAGAGAGCCAGTGCAGCACCAACGACACATCCGTGTCCGTACTGGCATACTCGCCACCAAGCCACGCCGCCAGCGTCGAGCAATAGCCGATCACCGCTGCTAACCCCCGCTCAACATTCACCTGGCGGATACGTTCCCGCACCACCGGCCCCAGGTCAGCCGTTGCCTCTTCCGTAAAGGCCGACTGAATCAGCAACCAGACCGGATGCACCGGCCATCGTGAGTGATTCGTATCATCCGTCGGTACCACATGCCGTAACCAGCCATCCGGCAAGCCATCCACATCCCCCCCAGGTTGGCCCACTGCATACAGCCACAGCGCACGCGGCAGACTGAGAAACTCATACGGCCCCTCTATCGGCTGCTTGAGATTGCGCAGAAAGGCACGCCGGAAACGTACCTCCACCCGCCAGACCGGCGAGACACCATCCCACACCACACACCCAGGCTTTTCCCGCTTCCAGTAGTCGTAAAACCACGTCTTGTGCGACTTCTGTGCAATCTCTAAGGTTTTATCGTAAATCGTCGCTGAAATCGGCGCACCATGCGTACTAAAGCACAGTGAGGACACCCGCCGATTGCTCGTGAGGACTTCATCCACACCAGCACCATACACCGCCCCGTGCAAACGTGACCGTGACACAAACGCCTGTTCATAGTCCACTGATGAAAAGTCATAGCCCATCACATCCGCGCAGAGATGCACTTCTGACACTTGCAGATGAATATATTGCCCAAAGATAGACCTCAGCAGCCCATGCACCTCTGAGATGGCATCACCCAACCAGGGCATACACCAGAGGTATTCAGCCGCAAAGCGTACCTGTGCGATAATATCATTAAACTTGCCAGGAGAAACCACCAGCGCTAACCATCGACAGGAGAGTCGCCAGCGCCATTGACGCCCCGCTCCACTTGGTTCAGCCAGCAACGGCAAGCCGTGAAACATCCAGGGTGAGACCACCGGCTCACCATCCCCTTCTTTAGCACGAGCTTGTTGCTGCAACTCATCCAGCACCGCCTGCAATGCCTCATCCAGTTCACGCTTACAGGGTTCAAGTTGCTTGTCCGTATAGCGCACATTCAAGACCAGCGTATCAACGCCATAGCCGACCAAGCCAACAGAACAGGCACTCTCAGACATCGCATCACCAGACCTTCCTTACAACAACAGCAGGAGAAGAAACCACCAAAGAGACAACCATCCACCAGACCAGGAAACCAACCAGCATGTAGATAGACAGGCGCGTGCTACCTGCTCTGCGCCCCTGAACCACCGCCAGCCAGGCAGGAGACGGAGCGGCACCTCGCACTGAGTTCGTGGGATCGAACACTATCCACTGCCCAAAGAGCATGCTATGAACAGCAGGCCCGTTGTGTGCGTTGCGTGGACAAGGGTATGCGCCGCCGTTCTTAGACAACCAGGGAAGCAACCAGCGCCAGCACCACAGGGCCAGCGCGTGGCGTGCAGGCGTGCGGCGTGCAGGCGTGCAAGGGGCTGAAGGGTATCCTTGTTGCACGCCGCTCAGGAGTCGCGTCCGAGGCACCTGGGGAACAACAGCACACGCCCCGCCCCACCTGGGGGACGGAGCGATCACGAGCGCGAGCTTGCTCACCTGAGCAACTATGACGCAGGCATCAGCGTAGCACATGTGGCATGGAATGTTAGATAGAGCGTGTAGAGGACAAGGCATCATCATTCTATCACCTCTTGAGCAGCAACCCGCAAACGCTTCTGATACGCTTTTTTCCGGCAGGCAGGACTACAATAGCGCCGTTCTCGCCTTCCTGTGTGAACCACTTTTTGCTGACAGTACAGACACGTAATCACGCGCTCCTCACAAGACGCTTCTGTCTTCCGGCGCAGCTTATAGGCTCGTTGGTCACACCGACGACTGCAATAGCGTCGTACCCGCCCCCACACTTGCGGGACAGGCTTTCCGCACGTGCCACACGGGAGCGTCGGCAGGGACACCACACCCCTTTCCTCAGTACTGGCAGACGCCAAGACATCACGAAGGTGATACTTTGCCGCTTGCTCAGCCGTACACACACGCTGTTGCGTCACCCCCAACCACTGCGCCGTTTCCACTTGTGACATCCCACTGTCTGCATAGACCTCAGCAAACCCATAGCGCAGGCGCATTACCTCGCGCTGACACGGCGTTAAGGTTCCCATAGCTTGCCGTACTCGCTCAACCTTCCACTCAGGCAGCGTTTGAGTGGCGCTAGGCGCAAAGGGAGAAGCCAATGGCAGGTACTCTTCTGGCGCATCCTCGCGCTCTATCAGCCCTTCAAGACTCCGCATCAACTGGCAATGACGCAAAGCCAGCAATTCAAAAACGCGCTCAAGTGGCACCTGCATCTCGTGTGCTAATTCCACAGGAGATGGCTCACGCCCACAGCGTTGAAACAAGGAGGAGAACGCACGGTTGAGTGCCTTAAGAAACACACGGTCATATTCAGGTACCCGTACCATCCCATCAGACCAGCAAAGCTCATTGAGAGCACGACGCACAGAGGCAATCACCAGCGCTTTCAGAGGAAAGCAACACGTCTCATCGTAGTGTGCCAACGCCTCAAGGACAGCAAGATTGCCCTCTTGAACCAAATCCATGAGATCAAAGGACTTGACCCGGCGAAGCCAACTACGAGCGAGCGTCAGTACCAGCGGTTGATAACCCTCAATCAGCCGATCACATGCGTACTTGCGCTGTTCCTCGCGTCCATGAAAGAGGCAAGCGAGCAACGCTTCTTCCTCATCAACCGCCAGGGGAGCCGTCCAAGCCACCACCCGGAGATACTGGTCACGAGCCAACAACGAAACGGCCCGATCAGCCCCAGAGAGTGCATCCTCACGTGCCGCAGCCCAATCAGTACCCGACAAAAACAGATCATGCATGACAAGCACCTCTTTCCAGGCTTAGACCAGCACGCGACCAGCACGCCACGTACTGACCACATGCTCAACAGCGAGAATATACGCTTGGGTATCATTCTCAGAAGATGGAGCATACAAAGTGACAACAGTAGGAACAGTCGAGCGACCAGCAGGCAAATAGACCGAGGTCATCAAGTGGAACCAATCGGCAGCCCCCGCCGCCCAGGAAGGAGAGGAGCGGAAGCCATCCAGGCAGGAAGGATAGCCCACCGTACACCGGATATTGCCCAACGAATGGGTAAAGCGTGCAATGCCTTGTGTGCCAAAGGTGGACTCATGCCAGAAGAAAGCGAGCGCAAAGGCCGGATCGAGATGGGACTGGACACCATCGGCATACAACACCGACCTCAGGCCAACCGCCGGGGAGTGATAGGCGGCTAAGACCTCATCCACGAAGGCAGCCGAGAGCAAAGGACGCCCAACAAGAGACCACTGGGACGACGGTGTAGACATCGCTACCGGATGGAGCGCGCACTGGACGGCTACAAAGAGTAGGACAACCAGCACGCCGAGCAGGAAAAAGGTACGCATCAAAATCCTCCTTGACAGCGCCAGGGTCAACGTGCCATAGTAGCAATGAGCCTAGCGCCAAACCTACGGACTAGCATCTCAACGCTGGCTCAGGTGAGCAGACCAGGGCCAGCATACTTTTTAGACGATACAAGAAGCATCATACGCATCACACGAAGGGTTGTGGCAATGCCCGCAATACGAGCATTTATAATAGCCACAGGAATCGCACGGAGTAGACAGACCCATCACCGCGCACAGCCAGTAGAATAAGCGCATCGTTTCACCTCCTTAGCCAAACCTACGGACGAGCACCTCAACACTGACTCAGGTGAGCAGACCAGAGCCAGCAATTTTTTCTTTTGAAACTAATTAGTAGTTCCAAAAGAAATTATAACATATGAAACTTCAAAAAATCAAGCGTCTTATATGCTATAATAAGTTTTGACAATCAACATCGAGAGGGTACAATATGCGCTTAAAAGACCTCGATACCAACCGAGAATGCTTAACCATAGCTCAAGCAGAAAACCGTTCCGACTTGAGTAGAAGCTACCTAACTTCTTTACTCAGGAATGGCAAACTAGAAGGTATCCAACTAGGCCGAGAATGGCTCATTTACACCGACTCCCTAGAACTGTTCCTCAATACACCGCGAAAATCTGGACCAAAAGGGCCACGTAAAAAGGCTACTATCAAATAACTTGCGTCTCATATCAATAATACTTGGAATGCAAGCCCAAAAACGGAGCAATATGTTACAAACCAGCGTAACAAAGTGTTACGCAAGAAATATAGAAAGAATGTTAGACTAAGAAGAGAAGTAGTTACGCAGAGACTTCTGAACGGAGGAGCAGATGTCTAAGTCTAGAAATTACTCACGTGGAGTGAGCAAAAACACCTTTGGAAAACTTGTAAAAGCCTACCGTGAGCAAAGAGGATGGACACAGGAGCAACTAGCAGTAAAATGGGGCTATACACGCGAGTATGTCTCGCAGATCGAAAATGGTAGCCGTAAACTTGATCGTATAGATCAGGTTGTTCGTCTAGCTGACATACTAGAAATACCTTACGAGCGATTAGAGGCTATCGGCAAGGGCATCCCACAACAGAAAATCGTAGCACAAAGCTTACAAGAAGCTGACGATGCACTTCTACAAGCAATTCTTGAGCCAGCCCAAACAACTGTCAAACTCTCATGGTTAGTTTGGTATGGCAATAACGACACCGCAGTAGTAGAAAACCTTGCATGTATCACAGACAAGCTAGAGGAAGCTATCACCAATCGTCGAGGAATACTCTTAAAGCCTGCCCTAGAACTACTTGCCTATTGTCACGAGATGCAAGGAAAGATAGCATTCGACAAGCTCAACTATACAGAAGCAAGTGGGCACTTTCAAGAAATGAACCAGTTAGGCGAAGAACTCAAAGACCCTGATATTATAGCCCTCTCAATGATACACCAGGGAGACCTACTAAGGCGCAGAGGACGCTATGAATTAGCTGTTCGTTGCCTAAAAGCCGCCATTCCATATGCCGATGCCGCTAGCCTTCCCACACGAGGCTTGCTCTGGCAAACCCTAGCGCGCACCTACGCCGAGTACGGATATAAGTCACTTTTCTTAGAAGCCATTGATAATGCTCAGGAGATAGCAACAAATCTTCAGCCAGGGCTAGACGCTACAAGCAACCAGTTTAACCTCATTGATGTCATGCAAGAGCGGGGTCAGGGACATACGTTACTGTGGGAACCAGAAAAAGCCATCGAGATATATAAAGAGTCGGAACGACTAAAACCATTCCGACCCGTGCGTGATCTCGGTGTTTTCACAATTCTCAAAGCCCAGGCATATGCTTATGCAGGAGCCATCGACGAGGGAGTTAAATACGCCCTCAAAGGTCTAGAACTGGCAAGAGGCTATGAGTCGAAACGACATGTATCACGTATACAACGCATGTATGACCGTCTCAGTGTCACACCACTAGGAAAAGACACCCACTTACAGAACCTCTACGAAGCATTGAGACAGAAATAAAATTCTATCACGGCATAGGGTAAAAGCCCTGGTAATTCTCTATAGCTACCAGAGCGCATAAGAAAGGCGAAACTCCAAAATGAGCAAATCAAACCAGTCAGCAGACCAGGGCCAGCAACTAGAGAGATCAAAAAGTGATATATCTTACTGAAACCAAATCCGAAATAGCGTCAACCCGCTCCACAGGCTAATTGACACTTCATAGAAAGTAGAACTTTTTTTTAGAATAGTACTATACGGTAGAGGGTGCTGCTGTGTTTGGCGGTAGCCACAGGACTCTGGGAGGCTCTGAATGCGCACGATCAACTTACATCAGCTTGCTACGTTCCAGGTAGTTGCGAAACATTGTAGTTTTGTGCGAGCGGCGGATGAACTGCATTTCAGTCAACCGGCCGTTTCCGCGCAGATTCATCAGCTAGAGCAGTCATTGGGCGTCAAGCTCTTTGACAAGATTGGTCGGAAGACGCATCTTACGCAAGCCGGTGAAGAGTTATACATCTATAGCCAGAAAATATTCTCATTGATTGATGAGGCGCTGGACACGATGCAGGCGCTTTCCAGTCCACATTCTGGTCGTTTGAGCGTTGGGGCCGATACAACGGTTGGCACGTATGTCATTCCTAACCTGTTAGGCAAATTTCGCAATATGTATCCCAAAGTCGAGATTACGCTGGAGGTGATCAACCCGGTGCCATTGGTGGAGGAGCTGGTCAATAATCGCATCGATATGGCGATTATGAGCAAAATCCCCCAGGATGTACCGGTCTTTGCCGCACCGTTTGCGCGTAACGAACTGGTGGTGGTTGCGCCACCCACGCATCGTCTGGCCGGTTGTGAACGCATTCCCTTCTCTGAATTGGCGCGTGAACATTTCCTGTTGCGTGAGCAAGGGTCGGGAACGCGCGCGGCGTTGGAGAACGCATTTAATCAGGCGGGCTATCCTTTGCAGGTCAGCATGCAGGTAGGAAACAATAGCGCCATCAAGCAGGGTGTCGCGGCTGGCCTCGGTATTGCGCTGATCTCGCGCGTGGCCCTGGACATGGAACTGGAGACGAATCGTCTGGTGATACTGGATGTTGAAGGTTTTCCCCTCGTGCGTCACTGGTTGCTTGTGCATCTTCAGGAGAAGAACTTATCGGCAACGGCCCGCGCCTTCAAGGCCTTCCTGTTGCAACATGCCGATCTGGTGCCGCACACCGACCATACATCGATTAAACGCGATGCAGTGATCGGCGGCACTGACCGTCCTGCGACCATTGTTTCGGTGCGGGACTCGTTCAATGGTACTTCAAAGCGGTAGAGGAACATGGCATGCTTGATGAAGAGAGACAGATGATCGTCGCCGAAGTGCGGCGTTTTGTGGAACGCGAGGTCATTCCCGCCGCCCACGAGTTGGAAAAGCACGATACCTATCCCGTTGCTCTGATTGAAAAGCTCAAGACGATGGGCGTCTTCGCCGCTACTATCGCGGAAGAATATGGTGGGTTGGGCCTGGACTTTGAGACGTATGTGCAGATTGTAGAGGAACTGGCGCGTGGCTGGATGAGCCTGAGTGGCATCGTCAATACACACGTGCTGGTGGCGTACATGATTCAGCGCTATGGTACGGCGGAGCAGCGACAGCGTTTCTTGCCGGTGATGGCGCAAGGTGAGCAGCGTGGTGGGTTATGTCTCTCCGAGGCCAACGCCGGTAGCGATGTGCAGGCCATCACGATGACGGCGACGCGCGACGGCGCTGATTATCTGCTCAATGGAGCCAAGCTGTGGGTTACGAACGGTGTCAATGCCAGCATCTTTGCCGTGCTGGCCCGCACCGATCCTGCGGCGCGTCCACCCTATCGTGGTATGAGCATCTTTCTGGTCGAGAAGGGCACAGCAGGTTTAAGCGTCGGGCGCAGCTTTGAGAAGCTCGGTTACAAAGGCGTTGACACGGCGGAACTGGTCTTTGACAATGTGCGGGTGCCGTCGGCAAATCTGCTTGGCGGCGTTGAGGGCCAGGGCTTCAAGCATGCCATGAGTGGCCTGGAGGTTGGTCGCATCAATGTGGCGGCGCGCGCTGTGGGGCTGGCACGGGCGGCCTTTGAGGATGCTATTCGCTATGCCCAGCAGCGCGAAACCTTCGGCCAGCCCATCGCGCAACATCAGGCAATTCAGATGAAACTGGCGGATATGGCAACGAAGATTGAGGCGGCGCGTCTTCTGCTCCAGAAGGCGGCCATGAAAAAAGATCGTGGCGAGCGTTCCGACCTGGAGGCTGGCATGGCAAAGCTGTTTGCCTCGGAGATGTGCCAGGAGGTGACGCTGGAGGCCATGCGCATCTTCGGCGGTTTTGGCTATACTAAAGAGTTTAATGTCGAACGCTACTACCGCGATGCCCCCTTCATGCTAGTCGGCGAGGGTACCAGCGAGATACAACGTCTCATTATTGCCCGTCAGTTGTTGCAACAGTACAAGCTAGAGGAGCGATAACGATGCAATTCGGTCGAACCTTTGAGGAATTTGAGATTGGCGCAGTCTACAAGCACTGGCCCGGACGCACGATCACCGAGTACGATGATACGCTGTTCTGCATGTTGACGATGAATCATCATCCACTGCATATTGACGCCAACTATGCCGAGCATACGCAATTCAAGCAGCGTCTGGTGGTAGGCACGCTGGTGTTCAGTATCGTGCTGGGCATGACGGTTGAGGACATCAGCGGCAAGGCCATCGCCAACCTGGAATTTGAGAATGTCAAACACGTCGGGCCGACCTTTCACGGCGATACTATCTATGCCGAGACAAAAGTACTGGACAAGCGTCTCTCCAAAAGCCAACCGGATCGTGGCATCGTCAGTGTCGAGACAATAGCCTATAATCAGCGCGGCGAAACCGTTCTCACCTTCCGCCGCCGCGTTATGGTGCCTACCGCCGCCTATGATGAGCAGCAACGCCGACAATGGGAGGAGAAAATGATGCGCTTGCGAGAACAACAAAAAGAGTAAATAGAAGGTAAAAACAGATATTGTTATAATTTTACAATACCTGTTTTTACCTCACCTCAGGATAACATTCTATTTATTCTGTTGTGTGCCTCTGCCCTATCATGAAACCAACGAGCGCTCCTACAGATGGGGCCAGGACGAGATCGCAGGCGATGAAGCAGATCAGCTCAATGATCAAGGCGATAATTGCCAGTTCCATAGTGGCTGTGCCTAAGAAACCAATCAAGCGCAAGATTGGCGGCATGACAGGTGAGGCTAGTTGTCCTGTTCGCTGTTGTAGGGAAGTGATAAAGTTGATGTTGTAAATCTCCACAGCAGTCTGGACAATGATGAGCATGAGAGCGGCGAGCAGGGCGGCGATGGCACCTGTTCTGCCGCCTCGTCGCGCTTGTTGTGGCCCGTGTGCGGCGAGCAGCCCGGCGAGGAGACCGCCGATGACAGGGGGCAGGAGCGCAAGTGCGTAGAATGAGAATTGTTGCCCCGGCTGCGCCGCTGGTGGTGTTGAAGCAACTGGTGAAGCAGTTGCCGATGATGAGATGGTCATACTAATCGAGGCCCGTGCTGGTTGAAAGATGATATCCGCGATCACGAAAAGTGCCGAGCCGATTGCTCCCCCGATTAACGCTGCTGGCAATTGTTTCATCAGGAAATCTCCTTTATTGTTAAGTAGGGGCGTGATTCATCACGCCCTGCGTGTAGAGGCCCTGCGTGTAGAGGCCCTGCGTGTAGAGGCCCTGCGTGTAGAGGCCCTGCGTGTAGAGGCCCTGCGTGTAGAGGCCCTGCGCGCGGATGTTCTGCGCGCGCATGCCCTGCACGCCCGTCGATCTGCTCTCAGGGCGTGATGAATCACGCCCCTACAAGATGGTACCATTGCCGGTTTTAGGTGTGAGAGTTCATTATATGTTAGAACTTCTTCTGTTCTTTCACTGATGTTCTGAGTGAAAAGGGCCTTATGGGTTGAGCAGGGTAGCCCATAGTTGGGAGCCGTGCTGTGCTGAGAGCGCAGTGACGGCCTGATTAGTCACGAGGTAGAGCTGACCGCTATCTTCGATGAATTGAGAACTCTGGCCGTTTGGATCAGTATAGCTCCAGGCAGGAGTATGATTAGTACCTGATAGAGCGGTGAGGTTGCCTGCGTCACTTTCGACATAGACGTAGGAATTGTCGGCACCTTCCAGGGTAAACTGACTCATTGTGCCACTATTGACCACGCCGTAGCTGTCGGGGATAACATATTGCCAGCGTTGACTACCGGTTGCGATGTCAAAGGCATCAATACGTTGATCCTGATATTGTACGGCGTTTTGCCCACTGCCTTTGGTAGTATAGTTGGTAAAAAGCTCATAAACGGTATCACCGCTAACAAATGGCTTGCTGGGTGCGTTTCCGCAGAAGAAAAGGAAGACGCAGGCAACTCCACTGACGGAAGCGTGCCAGAGAAGATTGCCGCTAGTGCTATCGAAAGCGCCGAGACAGATGTTGCTGCCACTTACGATGATGATGGAGATGGAACCACAGTTAAATGTGGTATAGAACGTATGTTGTCCAGCCGTAACATTGCTAGCGCCAATATTTTTCTCCCAGCGCAACTGCCCGTCTGCTGTAAAAACATCCAGATTACCGCTTGGTAATATCACAGCAATGCTATCGCCAGTGGAGGCCATAGCGGCTGGCATGCCTGTAAAGCTAATTGCCTGATGCCAGAGCAGTTTGCCGCTGTCCGCGTCTAGCCCCAGCAAGCCATCGTTCGCTATAGCGGCGATCAGCGTATGGTTGATCAGGGTAAGTTGTCCGAACGGTGAAGCGTTATTCGTACCGATTGTGTATGACCAGAGTTGAGTGCCGGTTTGTTGATCCAGGGCAACTATTTGTGGCTTGAGGCCAGCGGCTACCGCTGTCTCAAGAGCATAAACTTTGCCGTTGGAAACAATGGGCGGTGTAATGGGTGAAAGCTGATCCTGCCACAGGACTGAGCCGTCGGAGCGGTTCAGCGCGTACAACCCGAAGCCGGAGAGAACGATCAGGGGATTGGATGGCAAAGATGGTTTGACAGGTGTTCTGGTAGAGGTGATAGCGGCTCTTTTTGCAGCCTGAGCCAGTTCGGCATTGATCTGTGGTGACGTGGATGCAGTGCAGGCCGTTAGTACCGGTAACAGAACGGCCACTAGCACAAGGAAACGCACGCGATACAAGTTTTGCCATGTGATCATGTGTTTTACTCCCTTCTTTGAGTAGTGATAGGGTATGAATACTTGATATATCAGATAACCACAGTGTTTTGTTTACTTTCTTCAGTATAATTGGAAGGGGCCATGCAAACCATGCCATACAGTTGCTATGTACTGAGCAATTGTGCTGCCGGGGTGGTGCAAATGCCTTGCATCCCTTGTCACCTCTGCTATAATGCACTTGAGTAACCGATCACAATGCTGAATAGTTCGAGTAAGGAGTGGCGATGGCCCGTCGTCTTCGATCACACAGCACGCCAGAAGAAAATTTACAGAGGGCGATGCGTGCTATTCCCTGGAAGTTACTTGTGCTGCTTCCCCTGTTTATTTTGATCGCTGTGCCCTCGTATCTGTTCGGAGTACGTATCAGCCATCGGCTGTTTAGCTCGTTGACCAGCTTCGCTTATACGCTTTCTGCTCCGCCGAATAGTTCACCGACACCGACGCCACTACCGGCTTTTCCAACCGTGCTGCCGCAGGTCGGCTCAGTGCTTTATACCGTGCAGAATGGCGATTCATGTGATAGCATTCTTGCCTCGCAAATGCATATGGCGGATGCGGGCACTATTTTTAGCGATGCCAACCCTCCCAGCATCAAGGCGCTGAACGCAGTTGTCGGACAAAATTGCGATGATCTGCAACCGGGGATGGTTCTCTCGCTTATGCCGCAATATCCGTTGATGGTGCTGGGGGGCATTGTGCGGGCTATTAACTCCTCCACGCCGCAGCAGGTGATTCCCACGCCGCTGATCAATGTGCCGACACAAACGCTGGCCCCGGACTGCTCCGGTGGCTGCTGGCTCACGGTCAGTATCGCGCCGTCCGTGCAGATACATCTGCTGGTGCAGACCACGCTGGCTATTCACGTTGGCTCCTGGGTGTGGGCGCAGGCCGCCATGCAGCGCAAGAGCGTCCCCAACTTCAGCAACTATCCCTATGTAGACCCGACGGCCCCGCTCAACGGCACTTCCTTGCGAGCTTGCGATCTACAGATCGACAATACGCACGATGGCAACTCGCTCTCATGTGATCAATTGACACCTAACACGATTGATGACGACGGTGGTGCGTGGCTCTTCGGCGTGGTCAATCCCACCTCGCTTGGCCACTGGGGCTACCATCTCTCCTTGCCCAAAAATACCCAGGTTTTGCTCTGGCTCACACAAACTAGCAATGGCAGTCTTGTCTATAAAGCTGGCAATCCCCTCTATCGTTACGATCAAGCGACCCATGTGTATGTCAAAGCCTGAGATCATAAGCGATGTCGTTGCATATAGGGAATGCCAATCGTATTGAGCAGGAAGGCCAGCAGGCTCCAGTACAGGCGGCGGCTGCGTGGTAGATGACGATGATAGACGGCGCTATATTCAATCGTGCCGTATGCGCCGCGATTGCGCTTGAATTGTGCCGCGCCGGAGCTTTCGTGCAGCAGCAGGCCGCGCTCTCTGGCAACTTGAAAGAGGATGGCGGAGAGCATCCGATACAATCCAAGTTCCTGTGGTAGCGCGGTATCGTAGCCAAAGAGCGGCGTGGTCATAATGCCGTTACGACAAAAGTAACCCAGTACGGCATCTATACGCCCGTCCTTTTTGAGCGCGATAAGTTGTAACGTCCTTTCGTGCAGTGCCAGTCTGATAAAGCGTTCATTGAACATCGGATTTGAGTGCGAATGTTTCTCCAGGTAGAGCATATTATAGAGTTCTACAATGCGTGTCGTATCCTCTGCACTCAATGTGTCGTTGGTGACAAGCGTATAGCCATGACGCGAAATTAGCGCGAGATCGCGTTTCAGGAGCCAGCGCGCTTTTGCGTTCAGTGCGTGCGGGTCAGCAGGCTGTACCAGCCAGACCTGTCGGCTACCGAGCGGTGTGCAGCCCAGACATGCGAGGTCAGCCAGTATGTCCGCTGTAGTGACGGCATTGAGGGAACGAAAGATAATGGCGTGATGTGGAAAACGCTTTTGCAGAAAATCAAGTATATCGGCTAGCTGTTGTGCGGTGAGCGAGGGATAGAGATTGGTCGAGAGGAGCCAGTTATTCGCGCATAGTACCTGATTCATGCGACAGGCTTTGCCGAGCAGACCGAGCAGTGTGAGGATAGCGGCGAAGAGGCGGCGCAGCCAAGCCGGTTGCACCAGCGCCAGTTCTTCAATGGCGTAGGTGACGTAGTGCGTGAAGGGCGAACAGACATAGGAGTTCTCGTATTCACGCCGATTGAGCGAGAGTGGTAACACAATCTGCTCATCGACCAGTAGTGCCATGTAAGTAGTGGTAACGTTCTCGATAAAGTGCTGTGGGCCATAGGCGATGAGTGGGGTAAGGTAGGCACGCGCATAGGCACCATCCTCAGTATCGGGCCAGGGCAATTGTGCGATGTTTTCCGCGACAAAGAGGCGTATACTGGTGGACATCCTGTTTAACCGTTCCATTCAATGTCCCAGGTCGAAAAGGCCAGCGCAGAGAGATGACGCTTGCGGCTCTCGCTAAGGTTATACCATACGATCTGTGGCTGTGCGAGCAAGGGGCCGACATCGTTCCAGGCAAAAATCACATCACGTGCCTGTACCATCGTTCTACACCAGTCCCACAGTCGTGACCAGGAGCAGATGTTAGTGGATGCGTAAAGCAACATCGCCAGCGCGAGCATACGCTGTGTTCCCGGTACCGGTTTGCGCACAGATTGCGTGGGGGATGGATTGAGAAAAACGTCCGGGATATGATCCTCTGCACTGAAAAGATGAAGGCCACTGGTCGCGCGTGGATTGCATTCTAACGGCAAAGCTTCTCCTTCCCGCGATACGATAAAATCGAAAGCAATTTGACCTGAAAAATGCTCCTGTTGCACAAATTGTGTGACCCACCGTTCAATAGCGGCCTGCTCACAGGCAGTAAAGTTGATGCATGCACCGCGATCAGCCGTGAAATCTACCTCGTAGGTACTATGCGCAGCTAATGCACCATTGTGGGCAATGCTATAGGTGCAGTAAGCCTGTCCCTCAAGGCGTTGCTGTGCCACCCAGGGTATGGTAGTGCTGATAGACAGTTTGGACAGGATGGCATGTGCCTGTTGTGCGTTGTCCAGCAAGTGGACATGTGTGGCGAAACGCGAAAAGACCGGCTTCAACACAAAAAGCTTCTTATAGCCATCTATAAAGTTTTCCAGCTCTGCCGCTGAGGTTAGCAGAAAAGTTTCCGGTACGGCGAGTCCGTGTCCTCGTGCCCGTTGAATGAACTCCCATTTACTATGCAGGCGTTTTAACTGCTCAATGGATGCGCAAAAAACATCGCAATGCTCTTGCAACTGCTCCAGCCCTTGTGCGATGAAGAAAATCTCTTCGCATGTGGGAATGAGCAGGTCGATGTGTTCGTGTTTGATAATCGCAATCAGTGCGTTAATGAATGCCTTACCTGATGTGTTGGGCGGTGGCACATCGTAATGATGTACTACTGCCCGCGAGTAACGGCACAGATGCACCGGCATACTCTCAGCAACGATGACGCGATGGCCGTGAGCCGCGCACTGCCGCGCCAGTTCCAACGTCGCAGGTGCCCTGCCGCCTGTCAGCAAGATATGTTTTCTATCCATGCTTACTATAACGTCATAGAAGATGCTGGTATCGGGGTCAGATGACCCATAATTGGGATGATATCCGGTTTCAGGCCCCATCTCGAATAACCGTTTTCAGCAAGTCTATGTTCAGGTGTTCTCTGAGGACGGTAGCTAAAGTATCGTAGGCGTGTTGACGATCAAATATTACAGGCTCATCGCAGAGTGGAGCGTTGGCATGACGGCTTTGCAAGGCTTGTAGGATAGCATGTCTGAAGTGGTCATTTTCAAACAAGCCGTGCAGGTAACAGCCCGCGCGCCAGCCATCGGCGCTCTGCCAGCCGTCCGGTGAGCCTGACTCTAAGCGAAAAGCCGCATTACCCTGTTCTACCGCCGTTACGCTGCTTTCCCCTACGTGAATCTGATATGTGCGCAATACCTGTTCCTGTGAGAGATATGCAAAGAGACCGTGTTGGGCTTGTGGCAAGATGGTGACGTTACTCTGTCGCGTGGTTTTATTCGAGAGCGTGGGAAAAACAGTTTCAATGGGTAACAGATTCAGGCCGGGGATGACACTACCGGCCTCGGCCTCGACTCCGGCGGGATCGCTGAGCCGCTCGCCGAGCATCTGATAGCCGCCACAGATGCCCAGAATAGCACAGCCACGTTGGGCTTGCTGACGGATGTAACTTGCCAGCCCCCGTCGCCAGAGCCATGCCAGATCAAAAAAGGTGTTTTTGGTGCCGGGGAGAATAATCAGGTCTGGTGATGCCGGGCATTCGGCCAGCGTGCCGACGATGGAGAGATGCACATTGGGTTCGGCAGCGAGAGCATCAAATTCGTCGTAATTGCTTAGATAGGGCAGGCGTAGCAAGACGATCTCTAATGCTGCCTGCTTTTGCTGCTGTTGAGTCAGGTAGGCACTGCCTTCGTCAAGCGCCATGCCATCTTCTTCGGCTAGATACAGGTTAGATAAGAAAGGAACTGTACCCAGGACGGGTAGAGCAGCGCGTTCCGCCAGCATGCGCTCGCCCTCGTGCCAGAGCGCGATGTCGCCGCGAAATTTGTTGACAATCAACCCTTTGACACGCGCGCGCTCCTGCGGACGCAGCAGCATCAGCGTGCCCAATAAAGCAGCGAAGATGCCGCCCCTATCGATGTCACCGACCAGTAAAACTGGCGCTTCGGCTAACTCGGCGACGCGCATGTTGACCAGATCATAGTGTCGCAGGTTGATCTCGACCGGGCTGCCCGCACCTTCAATGACAATCAGGTCATAGTTGGCGCGAAGCGTCTGCAAGGCATGCTGTACAATCTCAGCGAAGCCTGTGCGCCGACGGTAATATACGCGTGCCTCTAATGCCGCTAAGGGGCGTCCCATCACGATCACCTGACTGCGCTGATCTCCTTGAGGTTTAAGAAGAATAGGATTCATCTCGACTGCTGGTTCGATGCCTGCCGCCTCAGCCTGTACCGCCTGCGCTCGGCTGATCTCCAGGCCGTCGCGCGTCACCGCCGCATTTAACGACATGTTTTGTGCTTTAAAAGGAGCAACGCGGTAGCCCTCTTGCGCGAAGAGTCGGCATAGTCCTGTCACCAGTGTGCTTTTGCCTACGCTTGAGGATGTGCCCTGAATCATCACGGTTTTTGCCAGTTTCATAATAGCTCCTGTAATGCTTGTAGCAGACGCAGCCAGTCCCGACGCGGGCGTGTCGCCACACGGATAATCTCCGGCAAACCAAAAGAGGTGCAGTCACGCACCAGCAAACGGCGTTGTAGCAGTTGTGAACGGACGGTTGTGGCATCTCCCACGTGCAGCAAGAAGAAATGGGTGTATGATGGCAATGCCGGTATACCGCTGGCCTGTAAAGCCTGATAAAATGCTTGCCGTTCTTCTGCCAGCGCGTGCAGCGTGTGTTCTAAATGAGCCTGATCGGCAACGGCAGCGCAGCCTGCCGCTTGCGCAAAACTGTTCACATTCCAGGAAGGTAGCTGCCGCCGTACACGCGCTATATGTTCCGGCGCGGCTACAAGATAGCCCAGGCGCACACCGGCCAGCGCGTAAGCTTTGGTTAATGAGCGCAAGACAAGCAGGGAGGCGTTGTCACGTAAGAGCGTGATAGCGGAAGGAAAGGCACGCAATGGTGTCAGAAAGTGCCAGTATGCTTCATCCACGACCAGCAATGTACCGCTCTCTTGGCAAGCATCAAGCAGATGGTGTAAATCTGGCAAGGGAAGCCAGGAACCGGTGGGATTGTTGGGGTTGCAGAGCCAGAGGAGCGCCGGACGTTCGTCTAGCAGCCAGCGCATGACGTTGTCCACATCGAACGCGAAGACATTAGCGAGGGTGGCGCGCAAGCCGATAACCTGCGCACCTGTGGCCTGTGCGGCATAGCGATATTCACCGAAGGTCGGCTCCAGTACGGCGGTTTTCTGTTGCGGCGATAGATATGCGCGAGCAATGGCCCAGATCAATTCCGCCGTGCCGTTGCCGCATAGCAGCATGTCTTCTGCGATGTGCTGCTCATGTATCTCATGCTGTAGCAGCTTCTGTCGCAGTTGCAGGCACTCGCGGTCGGGATAGCGTTCAACCGGTACACACGCTAACGCCTGTGCCACCAGTGGTGAGGGGCCGTAGGGGTTGATGTTGACGCTAAAGTCACAAACCTCTTCAGGCGAGAAACCGAGGTGGGCCAGTTCGGCGAAGTCCAGTGCGCCATGTACAAGTGGTCGTTCGTGCTGCATCGTTACCTGCTCCGTCTGATGTGCCACAGCGTTTTTCCTATAGCCGAAATACTAATAGCGCTCAAGCCAATGAATTGTACCATGCGCTCGGCCTGTTGGATATGTTGTGGCGTGAGCTGATAGATGGCATCACCCAATTGATAGTGTCCTATCTTCTCCAACTGCACGCCAAGCGCACCTGCGGCGGCAGCCATAGGATGACCGGCATTGGGACTCTCCGTCTGGCGTGCATCGCGTCGCCATATCTTCCATGCGTTAGGCTGATTGCCGCCATAGAGCGGGGCCAGCGCGATAATCAGCAGGGCAGTGAGCCGGGCCGGAACGAGATTAAGCAGGTCATCCAGGCGCGCCGCCGCCTTGCCCAGGTATTCGTAGCGCCCATGATAGCCAATCATCGAATCGAACGTATTATACAGGCGATACAGGGCCGCACCCGGTAGACCGAAAAGTGTGTAGTAGAAAAGAGGCGCAACGATTGAGTCGCTCAAATTTTCTGCCAGCGACTCGACCGCTGCTGCTATCGCCAACTCTTCGGAAAGTTGCGCACGCTCCCGACTCACCAGACTTGCCAGCGCCTCGCGTGCGGCGGGAAGATCGTTGTATTCCAGCGCGAGGCGTACCGCTCGTCCTGCCTCAATTAGCATGTGCAACGCGAAAAATGGTTTCAGGCAAGCCCCCTCGATTACGGACGTACCGAGTACAGCATACCAGGAAAGTGTGTGCTGCGTCGAATGACGACGAAGCTGGCCAGTCAGATACTGCACTACCAGCGTGGGCGCAAGCGCAAACGGAGAGGCCAGCAAAAGCATCGCCGCGCCGTAAACGAGTTGGGCATCAGGTGACTGTGGTGCGGCTCGTTCCAGGCGTTTAATCAGCCGACCATACCAGACCACAGGATGCCATGCGGCAGGTGGCTCGCCCAGCCTGTCCAATCCGATAGCGATGAGGAGTGGCAATATTTGTTCGGCTATCACGAGAGATGCCAATCCCCATTTGCTTTGACGGCATCAAGCCATGAGAAATTCTTTCCTGGAATATCAGAATGGTCAATGAGCAATTGCGCCAGAGCGTGGGCAACTTTTTCCAGCATGACGGCTCTTTCGAACTTATCATGCTTACGTTCCACTCTGAAATATTCAAACAGTCCTCTATAATAGACCGCAGTGATTGATACATCGCCTTCCGAAAAGATAACTTTTTCGAGTACATCCGGCGCTACCATAACGCATTTTCCTTCAATAGTTACCATTGCTTGCTGCTATTCCCCGCTCATTGTATCATAAAGCGAGTAGAATTACGGACATAATGGCCATTAAGGAAGGGAACAGAAAAGGATGAAGACACGGATTGCAGCCGCGCAATTACAACCGGGTGCGCACGCCGACGAAAATCTGGCGAAGGCCGAGGCGGCCATACGCGAGGCGGCACGGCAGGGGGCCAGCATGGTGATCTTGCCAGAGGTCTACATGGTCTGGCTCGCGCCCGATGCCTTTCGCGCCAGTAACGCGCGTCGTGTTGCCCAGCCGCTCGATGGCCCCTTTGTGCAGGGTTTACGGCAGGTAGCGAAGCAGCAGAGGGTGTGGGTTATCTCCGGTATGCTGGAGACGGCGCAAACTGAGAGCGAGAAGGTGTATAACACGACGGTGGTGATTAATGAGCGTGGCGAGCTACTCACAGCGTATCGTAAAACGCACCTCTTCGATGCCTTTGGCTACCGCGAATCTGATGTCTATGCCACAGGCAACCGACTTTTCACACCCCTGGAGACGCCCTTCGGACGCATGGGCCTCTTCGTTTGCTACGAGTTGCGCATTCCAGAGATTGCGCGTACCCAGGCGGCGCAGGGCGTAGACTTCTTTATCATGCCCTCAGCCTGGGTCAACGGCTCGCTGAAAGAGATGCACTGGCGGCATCTGATAATATCGCGCGCTATCGAGAACACCGCCTATCTCTTCACCTGTGATCAGGTCGGTAATCAGTACATGGGCCGCTCGCTGATGGTAGACCCACTGGGCGTTGTGCTGGCCGAAGGCAGCGAAGAGGAATGCCTGCTGTACGGGGAGATGGATACAGAACGCCTTGTGCGGGCGCGCGAAAAACTGCCTTCGTTGCAGCACCGTCGCCCGGAGTTGTATAAGCTATGATGAAGCAGGGAACGCTCATGAAGCTACAAAGACAGGTACCACAGCGCGGTGAGTCTGCCGGTACGACGGAGATCGTGCTGTCATTGACGACCATTGATCGCCATATGCTGGCGCTGGTGGGTGGCAAGGGAGCCAACCTGGGTGAGATGACAGGTGCGGGGCTGCCGGTGCCCCCTGGTTTCTGTATTACAACCGCTGCCTATGAGCAGGTGGCCTCGGAGACAGGTCTTACAGCTATACTGGATACTCATGCCGCAGAGGCCAGTACTCCTGAGCAGCTTACCGAACTGGCGCAGGCGGCACGTGCCTGTCTCCAGAACGCCATCATTCCAGAGCCGGTGGCGGCGTCTATTATCCATGCCTATCGCCTTTTGGGCGAAAATGCACCTATCCCTGTGGCTGTGCGTTCTTCCGCCACGACTGAGGACCTGTCCTTCGCCAGCTTCGCGGGCCAGCAGGATACCTACCTTAATGTCGTCGGAGCCGAGGCGCTATTGGATGCGGTGCGGCGCTGCTGGGCCTCTTTGTGGACCGACCGCGCCGTCAGCTATCGGGCGAGCCTGGGCCTCGATCAGCGTCAGGTGCGGCTCGCTGTGGTGGTGCAGCGTATGGTCGAAGCTGAAGTGGCAGGCGTGCTGTTTACTGCCAATCCGGTAACGGGCAAGCGACGCCAGGCCGTTATCGACGCCAATCCGGGTCTGGGAGAAGCAGTTGTCTCCGGCGCAACCAACCCTGATCACTTCGTAGTCAATACCCTCAGCGGCGAAATCGTCGAACGGCGGCCTGGTGACAAGCATGTTGTTATCAGAGGCAGCGCGGAAGGGGGGACTATCCGCATGGAAGGCGGCACAAAGCTCGACGAAGCCTGCCTCTCTGATGAGCAGATACGCGCCCTGGCGCAGTTGGGGGCGCGCGTTGAGGCGTATTATGGCGCGCCCCAGGATATTGAATGGGCCATTGACGCAGCAGGAAAGCTCTGGCTCACACAGTCCCGGCCAATCACGACGCTCTATCCGTTGCCCTTGAACGCGCCGAACAACGATGACGAGCTGCGCGTGTATTTCTCGCTCAACGTGTTTCAAGGCGTGTTTCAGCCGTTCACACCAATGGGCATAGCCGCCTTCCGGCTTTTTGGCTCTGCCATCGCCGGTTTGTTTGATCTGGCCCCCCGTGACCCTCTGAGCGGCCCTGGTATTCTGGTCGAGGCTGGTTCTCGCCTTTTCCTCGATGTCACAGGCGCTCTGCGCACGAAGATCGGTCGCCGCCTGTTGATCGCAGCAGCAGGCTTTGCAGAGGCCCGCTCACGTGTTCTCTTCCAGCAGTTGACCACCGATGTGCGACTCTCCCTCAAGCCGACGCCGCGCTGGCGTATGATACGAGCTTTTGGGGCGTTTGGTGCAAAAACGCGAGCGCCGCTGTATATCATCCAGGCATTGCTCAAGCCTTCAATCGCTGTAGAGCGTATGCAGCACGCCAGAGCCGGGTTAGAGGCGCTGAGAGTAACGGCCTCGGAAAGCCGGATTGCCAATCCAACTGATCGTTTGCTGACTCTTGAGCAGCTTGTTCCGGCTCAGGTGAGGTCTCTCTTTCGCACCTTACCCCCCATACTTGTCAGCGGACTTGGCAGTTTGGGGCTGGCAAGCCGACTGCTGAAAGGTATCGCCTCTGCTGATGAATTGCAAATCGTGTTACGAGCGTTGCCCCATAATCCGACGACGGAGATGGACCTGGAACTGTGGGCACTCTCCCAGCGTGTGGCGGCTGATGCACAGGCAGCACGTCATGTCAGCGAAACTCCGCCTGAAAAACTGGTACAGGAGTATCGCGCAGCGAGTTTGCCCCCGTCACTTCAAGAAGGATTGGCCGACTTCCTGTATCACTATGGGCATCGTGGCGTGGCCGAGATTGATCTGGGCCTCCCACGTTGGAGCGAGAACCCGACGCACATCCTGGGTGTGCTGGCGAATTACCTGCAAGTGCAAGACGAGGTGCTGACCCCGGATGCCCAATTCCGGCGCGGTGCGCAAGAGGCCGAGGCGATGGTGGCCGAACTGACGCGGCGCGCAATGCGCAAAGGCCGATTACGCGGCCTGCTGGTGGCTTTCTTCTTGAAACGAGCGCGCGCGCTGGCCGGTTTACGCGAGATGCCTAAATTCTGCCTGATCTTGCTGCTGGCCTATATGCGCGAGGTGCTGCAATCCATCGGAAAGGAATTAGGCGAAGCTGGACGCCTGGAGAGCAGTGAAGATATTTTCTTTCTTACCTTGCAAGAGGCACGCATGGCTCTGGCAGGAGAGGATATGCGCGATCTCGTGCGTGAACGGCGAGCAATTTATGAACGCGAACTGCAACGTCGCCATGTGCCACGTGTACTGCTCTCTGATGGCACCGAGCCAACTCCGGCGGCGACGGATAGTGCAGGGTCTCAACGTATGCTACGAGGAACACCCGCCTCGCCAGGGTGCATTACAGGACGGGCACGGGTTATCCTGAACCCGACAGGGGCCTATCTGGAGCCGGGTGAGATTCTGGTTGCTCCCTCGACTGACCCCGGCTGGACGCCGCTTTTTCTAACTGCTGGTGGCCTGGTGATGGAAATGGGGGGGGCCATCTCTCACGGTGCCGTTGTGGCGCGCGAGTACGGTATTCCAGCGGTCGTGGGCGTACCAGGAGCCACCGAGCGTATTACCACTGGTCAGCGTATTACCGTCGATGGCGCTGCCGGAACGGTGATGATCGAGGAGACGGCATCATAATCTTCAACCTTGCAGATGGCTCTTAGGAGCAGAGCAGCGTTTTTTTGTCTCCACTCAGCCGAGGGCAGGTATGCTCAGGTCTGGGCGTTGTAGCTTGACAAAGCTCATCTTCCTGAGTATAGTTGCTTTGATGAGTGGTTGCCTGGTATCGTTTAGCGCGTTGTTTGTCTATAAATGAGTGCAGATGTGATAAGTGGCGATACCAGTCTATAAACCTCTCTTATTTTATTAATGTTTCTAACTATCTATGGTGAAGGTATTCTATTTATGGCTAGCGTCCTATTTGAGCAGGATATCTTTATTGCAGCGCCTTATGGTGTGGTTCAGAAATATCTTGCTAAACTGATGACAGATGTTGTAAGCATGCACCCTTTTGTGGTCTGGACCCGGCATGTGCAGACCACGCAAGCACCGGATGGTGCGAGGATTGATCACTATCTTGTACGTGACCGTATGAAGTTAGGCCCGTTCACGCTCGCCTTTACTTATAAAGTTGATATGTGTGTGACTGCCACGGGAAAGCTTGTCTCCAATGCCTATCAGTCCCCTGGTATCCATCTCTATAATCAGACCTGGTGTGAACCTGAGGTTGCGGGTACACGTGTCAAAGAATCCATTGAGATCACAGCGCCGCGCTGGCTTCTGAAGACGACCTACAACGGTGCCGTGAAAGCGCATAAAGAAATGTTTGTCAAACTAAAGGAAAGGATCGAGCGTGAGCAAGCGATACCACCGTACTAGAACCATCTATTAGCCCGCTGAAGAAAGTGAGACGATATGCAGACATCAGCACCACGCGATACCGCTTCATCGACTACAAAACAGAGTGTTGTACCGACGAACAACTGGTGGCTTCGTATGACAAGCGCCTGGGATAAACCGCAGGAAACTGTGGAGCAGCGGGAAGTTGTACGGCGCAGTCGGCTCCTGTCGTGGATTTTGTTAGGATTGTTTGCCGCGCTGCTCCTGTTTGTCCCGGCCACGTTTAGCAGTCCCCCCTCTGTGGTTTCAGAGGTTATTGCGTTGATTGGTTTGTGTATTGTTGCCTTGTTCAACCGACGTGGCTGGGTAACGCTGGCCGGTATCTTGCTGGTAATTTTAACTATTGGTGCCACCCTGGGTGTCGTGGTAGGTTCGCCTGATGGTAAGATTCACCTGGTTGATTTACCGGCCTATGATTTTTTGAGTGTTACAGTTGTATTAGGAGCCTCGATACTGCCGCGTATCTCGGCCTTTGTCATCGCTGGACTAGACATTGTACTGATTTATAGCGACATGATGCTGCAAAGTAAGGCACAGGATTTGCAGTTAGCCATTCACCAGTACAGCCTGCCGGTCATTTTGGGTCGGCCTGCCGCCATTCTGGTGATTATTGCGGTTATTGCTTACTTGTGGGTCAGAGGTATGGATCAGGCGGTGCAACGCGCTGATCGAGCAGAAGAGCTGCGTTCTCTCGAACAGTATTTTAATCAAATCGAGGCTGAACGTACAGCCCAGGTCGAGGAATTTGTTCAAGAGATCATTCGTGCGATCAGTGCCCTGGCGAACGGACAGGAGGGGTTGCTGCTGTTACCGACGGGTCATCCCTGGCAACAGCAGGCAGTATTTATCAATACGCAACTCAGGCAATTCTACAAGCTTAAACAGGCGAATCGTGGAGATAACGATCAGCTTGTTTTTGCAATGGAAACACTCTTACGAGTATTGCAACGTTTTAGAGACAGGCAATCTCTTCTCAGCGCGCTTGAACCGCGTCAGTTTACTACGCAGGTGCCGCTTGTAGATGAAATTGCTCGCCATATCTATCTTCTGCTCCAGGAGCGATCAGGCCCTTCGCAAAACTCTTTCCTGGGAAGAACTCGTCCTTCCCTGCGCCGATTTGACGTATCTGATAAAGAATAATCAGGCAGAGCAACTTTCATAACGCGCTACAGGAACCGCTTGTGCCTGCTGATCCGTTCATTCTCGCTCAATTGTTGCTGATGTTAGAAGTACACGTCGAGCAACACGGGCTTGCCATGTTGCCAGACCGCGCTGGCTTGTTGCAACGTCGATTTCAACTCGTCGATATTGCGCACTGACCAGCCGGACACGCCCATGCTGGTGGCCAGTGTGCGGAAGTCGATACGTGGCTCGTTCAAGCCAACGACCGGCTCAAGGGCGGTCGGGCCTTGCTGGGCCAGCGTGCCGCCACGCCGCAAAATCTCTGCTTTGATGATGTTATAGACCGCGTTGTTGCTGATGATGGCCATGATGGGCAGATTGTAGTGGGCCATTGTCCATAGCGCCTGAATGGTATACATCGAGGCTCCGTCGCCGACGACGGCCAGCACGGAACGCTGCGGCGCACCCAATGCGGCACCGATAGAGAATGGCAACGCAAAACCAAGCGAGCCACCTCGATTGGTGATATAACTGCCAATGCGATCTCCCGGCGCGAGCAGTTCAGCCATCATGGCCTCGCGGATAGTCACGGCTTCATCAACCAGAATGGTATCCTTTGGCAATATGTCATGCAGTGTCTGCATAAAGAGGCGGGGCGTCAATCGGTCGGTAGCTGGCGGCTCTGCCGTTCGATTGGGACTGTGCTGCTGTATCTCTCCCGTCTCATTTTGTGGCAGACGCTCGCGCAAGGCTGCGGTGAGTAGTTGCAGGCTGGCAGTAATGTCGCCATAGAGAGGCAGGCTGGCGCGTTCATTCTTGCCGAGGGCTTGCAGATCGTTGTCCAGGTGAATGACTTGCGTGTGTGGTGAGAGGACGGGAGCGGGATCGTAGTCGTAAAAGAAATAGGTAGTGAAGCCGCCAGTACCGACCAGCAGGAGTGCGTCGGCCTGTGCCAGCAGTTTGCGGCGCTGTCCAGGTAGATAGGGCAGGCTGAGTGCGCCGGGCGCGAAAGGCCCATCGAAACGTTTCAAGAACGTATTGTACAGTATCTGAGCGTGGCAGCGTTGCGCGATCTCCTGAATATACACGTGATCCTGTGCACAGACATCACCAACGACGATAAAGGGATGGCGTGCCGCCAACAGAGCCTCTACTGCGCGCTCGATGTCCTGAGACGAAGCTGCACCCAGCGTGGGCAGATGCAGTGCGGGAATGCTGGCGGTTGCGCCAGTTGGCGTGAGCGGCGGCTGTGCAAGAATATTGGTGGGCAGCACGAGACAGACCGGCCCTTGCGGCGGCATCATAGCGATCATGGTAGCGCGATGCAGCGCGTTCGCCAGTTCGCACGGCTCCTTGACCGTCCATGTCCATTTGCAGATGGCGCGCGCGATTTCCTCGATATTACCGGCGAGGGGTGAGTCTTCGATCATATGATGCGTATCATGTTCACCAACGGTAACAACCATCGGCACATGCGCCTTCCATGCGTTATGCATATTCGCTAAACCGTTGGAGAGGCCGGGCGCGAGGTGTAGATTGACAAGCGCAGGCCAGCCACTCATGCGCGCGAAACCATCAGCAGCGCCGGTAGCTACGTTCTCCTGTAAGCAAAGGATGAAGTTAAGATCGGGATAACGCGCCAGGGCATCCATAAATGGCACCTCGGTCGTGCCAGGATTGCCAAAAACGTAGCGATAGCCGTACTGTAGTGCCGCCTGAAAAAACAGATCGGCTCCCTGTTCTGCCATCAGGGTACTCTCTTTCTTATAGCCGTAATTATCGTATGTGACCTGTATGGAGATTTTTCTATCTAAATACTATAGCACATGCAGGCGACGAGAGTCCCTTCGGGGGAAAGTGCTGACGTTTCCTCTCCTCTGGTTCTCTCATGTGGTTCCGCAAATACGTATTCTGTGAAAACTGTTGTCCCAAAACGACCGGGAACTCAACATACGAGGAGCCACGCAGACCATTGGCAAAAAAGCTACCTCTTTTCTGGAATCTTATGATTCCTATTCTGCAATGCCTGCATGGCTCCTGGGTCTATAGAAAGGTTTATCCGCTCTTTGTGCGGTAAGTAAATGTATCAAAGGATGGTATTACGGTGAAACGATAATGTGATTCTCAACGCTGGTGACGCCGGGAGTAGCCCAGGCAGCGTCCTCGGCGGCCTTCTTTTCTGCGTAAGAGCGCACGGCCCCACGCAAAATGACTTTGCTCTCCTCGACCTCAACGGTAATACGCTTGGCATCTGTTTCTGCATTACGGATCAGTTCTTGTTCGATTTTCTGTTTCAAGTCCGTCGGCACCAGTCGAGGTTTCACCGTAATAAGATTTGTGACTCCTTTGACCCCTGAGATGCGTTGAGCCGCTCGTTCGGCTTCCTGCCTCTGAAAACCATATTCGACTTCGCCCTTGAGGGTGACCCAGCCGTGGCTGACCGTCACATCAATTTTGTCAGCCGGGACATTTGTATCCCACCTGAGCGCGGCGATAATTGCTCTGGCAAGATCGGCGTCAGTTCGTTCGGCTGAGCCGGGCAGGCGTACCTCAATATCGTTGGCAACCGCTTTGACGCCATGCACCCGATGCGCGGCTTCTTCGGCGGCGATCTTTTTCATATATGAATCGACCCAGCCTGTCAAGGTTACGACACCATCTTTGACGACGACGCCGATTTCGTTTACCTGCACACGCGGATCCCATTTCAGTTCTTCCAGGACATCTGTCTGGATGTCTTCATCGGCACGATAACTAACCGCCATAGTGTTTAACTCCTTTCCATACCGACTGTTGTAATGGCTTTTCCCGACCAGATTTCTTATTTCCATCACGAACAAAGAAGGAATTTGGTAATAAGCAGGCTGTATTGCTTTATTTGTTTCTCATGCTCTTGCAATTTTGTAAAGTAATTGGCAGTCTATCATTCTGTGGGCGAGGAGAGATATTCATGGCAATGCTTTTGGCAAGGTGAACGTGAAGCAGGTTCCTTGCCCTGGCTGGCTCTGTACGCTGATATGGCCGCCGTGTGCCTGGACAAGTTGATCGACGATGGCGAGGCCCAGGCCGGTGCCGCCGGTGGCGCGTGTGCGTGAGCGATCAACACGATAGAAGCGTTTGAACAGGTGGGGCAGGTGTTCGGGCGCGATACCTTCGCCGGTGTCGCAGACGCGCACCTCTACCTCCTGTGTTGTTGCACGGGCACAGACCTCAATGCGTCCGCCCTCCGGCGTGTGCATAATGGCGTTATTGATCAGGTTGCGCAGAATTTGTCCGACTCGCTCGGCGTCGGCCTCCACCGGTGGCAGGTCTGTCGGTATGAACGTTTGTAGCGTGAGCTGTTTTTTCTCGGCCTGAATGGAGAGGCCATTGACGGCTTTGCTCACAATGTCTTCCAGAGCGACAGGCATGCATTCTAGCTTCAGTTGTCCGGCTTCGGCCAGGCTCAGGTCTTGGAGGTCCGCTACCAGACGGCTCAGCAGCAGCGCCTCTTCATAGATTGAGGTGATGGCAGCTATAGTGGGTTCCATAAGGCCGTCCAGGATAGCCTCAAGGTAGCCGCGAATATTGGTGAGCGGCGTGCGCAGTTCGTGGGCTACATCACTGACCATGTTGCGACGTAGTTGCTCGGCCCTCTCCAGACTCTCGGCCATCGTGTTGAAGGCGTGTGCCAGTTTGCCGATCTCATCGTGTGTATTGATGTGTACGCGCTGGCTCAGATCGCCTTGCTCCATGCGACGCGCAACCTCGGTCAGCACGGCGATAGGCTTGAGAATCGTGCTGGAGAGCAGGAGCGTGGCAAAGAGGGCCACCAGGCTGGCGACAACGACGGTGGGCCAGAGCGAGGCTGTAATCATAGAGGTGAAGCGCGCTTCGGGCGGAAAGCCCAGCCCTATAGGCACATCGCCCAGCGTCATATCTGTCATACTTGTAGAGATGATACGAATGGGAATGGTATGATATGAGGGATGTGAAAAAGCATTAGCTGATGATGAAGAAGTGCCTGTTGAGGGTGAGATATGGTGTCCTTCCAGCGTGAGAATATCTGTCAGCGTGAGTACCTGCCCGGTGAGTTGTTGTGAAGAATCGGCGACGACATGTTGCTGCTGGTCAATGAGAATAATGTGCGTATGCGTCAATGTGGCATCTTGTTCGATGAGTTGCTGTACCTGTTGTGTGTTATGGTGTTGGTAGGCGCTGAAAATGGCAGAGGTAAGCTCTTGATTCGTGCGGGCTTGCTGACCGATGGAACGGCGGAAAGCATCACCCGCCGTTTGCAGGGCAAAGATGGCAACAGCAGCAATCGTCACCAGCACAATCAGCATAAAGACGATCAGCAGACGTGTGCGCAGACTGTTTAGATTACGTAGTATCATGGTCTCTTCTCAACTTATAGCCAACGCCGTAGACGGTTTGCAAATAGATCGGTTGCTCTGGTTGTGGTTCGATCTTCTTGCGTAGGTTCATCACATGCACATCGACGGTGCGCTCGAAGCCCTCGTAGTCCAGGCCAAAGACCAGTGTGACCAGTTCGGAACGGCTGAAGGCGCGTCCAGGTTCGCGGGCCAGCGTTTCCAGTAGCTTAAACTCTTTTGGCGTCAGATGGATCCTCTGACCGTTTTTGCGCGCCTCGTGTTCGAGAAAGTTAATTTCCACGTCTCCCAGGCGCAGCGGTGTCTCACGCTGCTCTTCCTGTTGCAGACTCACACGCCGCAAGACCACGCGCACCCGCGCCACCAGTTCACGCGGGCTGAACGGCTTGGTGACATAGTCGTCTGCGCCTGTGTCCAGGCCGCGTAGCTTCTCCTGTTCCGTTGTTTTGGCCGTTAAGAGGATAATAGGAACGGCGGACTCCGCGCGCAACAGGCGACAGACATCAATGCCATCAAGAGCGGGCAGCATCCAGTCCAGGATAACCAGGTCTGGATTGCGTGTGCGTGCCAGCTCAAGCGCGCTCTGACCGTCATAGGCTGTGATAACCTGGTACTGCTCTTTTTCCAGGTAGAGCCGAATCAGATCAACCGTTTTTTTGTCATCGTCAACAACCAGAATTTTTCGCCGCATAAAGCCACTTCTCTTTACCTTCGGGCGTGTGGATACCGATACGCCCATGCCAATGAATTTATCACCAAAACCAGCCCGATTTTGTTCCGTAGGGGCGTGATTCATCACGCCCTGGCCCATCACGCCCTGTCCATCACGCCCTGTCCATCACGCCCTGGCCCATCACGCCCTGTCCATCGCATCCTGTCCATCGCATCCTGCCCATCGTATCCTGCCCATCACGCTCTGTCCATAACGCCCTGTCCATCGCATCCTGCCCATCACGCTCTGTCCATCACGCCTTGCCCCTGTATCGTGTTGATCTTGTGAAAGAACGCTCTGATCGGTCGCATTGCCCCACATGTGGGATATGTGTTACGGGTAGGGCGTGATTCATCACGCCCCTACGGAACAAGGCGGTATAGTGTATAGTAATCATGCCTCAAGGTAGCCTGAACTGCCAGTAGTATAGCTCAAAGTTGTAAAGTTTCTATGAAGATTCAATAAAGAACCCGCAAGGCGTGCCTCATTTTTCTCCTTGTGCTTGTCTGGTTGCCGCCCCAGGGCTGTTCTGTTCCGCTCTGTCGCCTGTTCTATTTTAGAAAGTTCTTACACTTTTCTGTATGGTTCTTCATTAGTTCTTTATCGCTCCTGGGGTACAGTTACTGGTGTCGATGACAGACAACGAACAGCAAAGAAATGCTGTGGAACTGGTTGGTATGTCTCTTGTAGGTAATGCCCGTAGAAATGGAGCCATTTTTGACACAGACGACACAAACATTGACATTACGTACAAAAACACAGTTACCTGTAGATGATAAAAGTCGCTCTCTGGTCTCAATACCGCAACAGAAACGACGCAGTGACCGCACTTTTTTCCGGCAATTCCTGCGTTTTAGCCTGGTCGGTGGGTTGAATACTGCTGTAGACCTGTTCATCTTGAACGGTCTTTTATGGTTCTGGCCTACCCATGATACCTGGTTATTGCTGTGTTTCAATACCATTGCCTATACTATCGGAGCCATCAACAGCTTCGTTTGGAATAAATACTGGACGTTCCGGCGTTATGAGCCGATTACCTTCAAGGAGGTCTGGCGTTTCGCGCTGACCACCCTGTTTGGTATTGCCTGTAATGACAGTATTCTGTGGGTAGTAGGCAATACTTTGCACCCTGCTATGCTCTCGGCTACCCTCTGGGCCAATCTCTCTAAGCTCTGTGCGATTGGCGGTACCGTGCTGATCTCGTATCTTGGCATGCGACTCTGGGTCTTTGTGCATCGTTCTCAGGAGGTACAAAAATGACAAAACAAATAACCGATGGTGCCGTACAATATAATGAAGTAAAGGTTATTCATTTGCAGAAAGGTCAGATGATGCCAGAGAAGCAGGTATGGCTTACGACGCACAGCCTCTCGGTGGTACTACCGGCGTATAACGAGGAGCAGGTGATCGAGGGGACATTGAACGATGTGCTGGAGGTGCTGAACAGGTGGGTCAGGGACTTTGAGGTGATTGTCGTCAATGATGGCAGTGTGGATCGTACCGGGGAGATTGTGGCCGCCGTTGCGGCACGCGATGCCCATGTACGGGTAGTGACGCATGAGGTCAACGAGGGCTATGGCGCGGCACTGGCCGATGGTTTTGCCGCTGCGACGAAAGAACTGACCTTTTTTATGGACTCCGATGGACAATTTGACATCCGTGACCTGGCGAAGCTGCTACCTTTCATCGACGAGTATGACGCGGTGATTGGTTATCGTCAGCATCGACAAGATACGCTGCTACGCAAGCTCAATGCCTGGGGCTGGAAAATGCTGATTGCGCTGGTACTGGGTGTCCATGTGCGTGACCTGGATTGCGCCTTCAAGCTCATCAGGACAGACTTTTTGCGCCAACATCCCCTGGAGACGCGCGGCGCGATGATTAACGCGGAACTGCTGTATAAGATGAGACGGGCCAATTGTTCCTACCGTGAAGTACCCGTGCGGCACCTGCCCCGTCGCGCCGGACGTGCTACAGGAGCTAATCTGCGTGTGATCCTGCGTGCCTTCCGCGAGCTGTTTGTCTACGAGCGCAAATGGCGGCGCGAGGAAGACGAGCTTGCACATCGCAAACACGATGCTATCAAGCAAGCAATGCGTGTATGATGCCCACAGGCATGGTACTCCGTCCTCTGGTACCATGCAAATTTTTTACACTCTTCTGACAGTTCTCTGTGGGTATCTTCATAAGTTCTTTATAGAATCCCTGTAATATTGCAAGCATGGAAGATAATCTGCGTTGCTGGTTGAGGAAACGGTAAAACCGGCAAGATATCATAGATAGGTAAGTGAAAGGTAGAGCGATGATTGGTGAAACGACAACGGTGGTGCAGGGCCTGGGCCAGCCTGAAAAGGTGGTGACACCTTCTGCCCGACCTTCCTGGTGGTCGCGATTAGCATTAGGTGCAATCATGCTGATCTCGATCTTTATGAATTTTTATCAGCTTGGGCAAAACGGGTTTGGCAATACGTACTATGCGGCAGGCGTGAGAAGTATGCTGGATAACTGGCACAACTTCTTTTTCGTCTCGTATGATCCAGGCGGCTTCGTCACGATTGATAAGCCACCGCTAGGCTTCTGGTTGCAGGTGGCGAGCGCCAGGATTTTTGGCTTTACGCCCTTTAGCGTCTTTCTCCCGCAGGCACTGGCCGGGGTGATTTCCGTGCTACTGCTCTACTGGTTGGTACGACGCCATTTTGGGATAGTGGCCGGGTTGCTGGCCGCCCTGGCGCTGGCGCTCAGCCCGATCAGCGTGGTGACGGCCCGTAATAATACGATAGACATGACGCTGGTGCTGGTCATGCTGCTGGCTGCCTGGACGACGCTGCGCGCGGCAGAGACGGGCAAGTTGCGCTGGCTCCTGCTGACAGCAGTGCTGATCGGTCTGGGCTTCAATATCAAGATGGCGGAGGCCTACCTGGTCGTCCCGGCGCTGGCGCTGCTATACTTGCTGGCGGCACCGAAAAATTGGCGTGTGCGCATCTTGCATCTCCTGCTGGCAGGACTGGTGATGGTGGTCATCTCCTTCTCCTGGATCACTGCCGTTGATCTCACACCCGCCTCGCAGCGTCCTTATGTTGGTTCAACGCAGGATAACTCGGAACTGAGCCTGGCAATAGGCTATAACGGAATTGAGCGTCTGATTGGCGGCGTGCTAGGGGGCTTTGGAAGAAGAGGCGACGCACGACCGAATTTCTCAACTTCGGGAATCACCAGAACGACGAACGGGCAGAGTACGGGCACGGGTCAGAACACACCGATCACGGGCAATGGGACGGGTCAGTTTCCCCCGTTTTCCGGCGCTGGCACCACTGCTGACAGGACGGGTAGCCTACCAGAGCGGTTCCGGGGCACTGGTGGCTTTGGCGGCGGCGCTGGTGGCATGTTTGGTACCGGGACGCCTGGCCCCTTGCGCCTCTTCAATGCCGCTCTAGGTGGACAGATTTCGTGGCTCTTGCCGCTGGCGCTGCTCAGTATACTGGCGCTGGCCTGGCAGAGCCGACTGAACTTTCAAGAGAATCGTCGGCAACAGTCGCTGGTGTTGTGGGGCATGTGGCTGCTCACTACGGCCATCTTTTTCAGCGTAGCTTCTTTTATCCACCAGTATTACCTGGTCACGATGGCACCCGCTATCGCCGCACTCTTTGGTATTGGCCTGGTAGTGATGTGGCAGGATTATCGGCGACCGGGCTGGCGTGGCTGGCTCCTGCCCATAGCATTGCTGGCTACAGCGGCGGAACAGATTCATATCATTAGCAGCGATCCAGCGTGGGGAAGCTGGCTGATTCCGGTGATTGCCGGTCTGACGATCCTGGCAGCGCTAATTCTGATCGTAGTGCGGTTGCTGCCACGTGTCAAGCTGCCAACTGTGTTTCCGATGGCGGGCCTGTGCGCGGGCATTCTCGCAGTAATGCTGGTACCTGCGATATGGTCGGCTATTCCGGCTCTGAATGGTATCACACAGAACCTACCTTCGGCTGGGCCGAGCGGTGGCTTCGGTAGTGGCTTTGTGGCGGGCAATTTTGGCGGCATTACCAGTACAGGACGTGCCAGAGATTTTGCGGTTGGCGGTTTCGGTGGCCCTGGCAACGCAACGGCAGATACGGCCTTGATCGCGTACCTGGAGGCCCATCAGGGCAACACGAAGTTCCTGGTAGCCGTACCCAGTTCAATGGTAGCCGACAGCATCATTCTGGCTACCAATAAGCCGGTGATGGCAATGGGCGGTTTCTCCGGCTCCGACCCCATCTTGACTGTCAGTAGTTTAAAGCAGTTGATCAACGATGGCACCGTCCACTACTTCCTGCTGGGTGGCGGCGGTTTCGGTGGCGGCCAGAGTGCCGTGACCAGTTGGATCACGCAATCCTGTCAAGTAGTGCCAAGCAGCCAGTGGCAGTCATCTTCTACGACAAGTAGCGGTGGCAGCTTCGGTGGCTTCCGAGAAGCCTCAACGTTGTATTATTGCGCATCGGCAAAGTGACATTGCGCCACAGGGCATCCGCGAGGGATGTCCCTATAATGACAAGCAAAAGCAGTACCATATCATAGCAGGGGCGTACCCTTGCGGTCGCCCTGCTCTTGTTTGAGGTCGCCCCTGTCTTCTCTCGCATGGGGTGCGCTTCACAGGCCGGTATGCGGTATCCCGTTACAGGACACCGCATACCGGCCTTTTTTGTGTGCTGTACAGTAATTATATGTAAACCAGAGGTTTTATTGTTGTGTATTAGTATAAAGAAATTTGCACTATTGACGATGATAAATTATCGTATTATATTTATAGTGGCTACTTGTTATGTTTATACTAAACAATAAGCCTCTTGTTCAAATATTATTATGTATAGAATACTGTAGGGTAGCATGTGTATGTCTAAAAATGTTTTTTCTACGGTGCCCTGGCCATGGCAGGGAGAGGAGTGTGCAGGATGGTGGGTATGCGAGTACGGAAACTGGTAATTGGAACGGGGCGTATCCTGCTGCCTGTCGCATTTGTCATCAGTACCCTGGCGGCACTGGCTGTAGCGGCGCGGGCAGCGCAGGCGCAGACCAGGGCAGTGACACCGGCAATGGCCTCGTTCATTAATTTTGTGCGTGCCAATCATACGTTAAGTCAAGGGACGACGTTGGGGAGCAATCCCTATACGTCGCAGCATCAACAGTTGCCCGATGCGCAATCGTTACAGCGCAATGTGACCAGGCAGCCAGGGGGGAATAGTGCGAACGTGATTATGAACGGCCCGCTTCCTGGCAATGGTTCTGCGCCTACCTTTAGCGGTACAACCTCGCGCTATGTGGTGCAAAATGATATTGACGATCCTGGTCGGTTGGCGCAGGACGGCTGCAATCAGAGTGCCAATGGTGAGACAGGCATCGTGATCCTCGATTTCGGGCAACCCTGGCAGACGGATCAGGGAGCTTATGGCACCTTGATTACAGATCATCCCAGAGCTACCAACTTTGTAGGCCTTGATACCATTGCCTCGGCATCGGAAGCGTTTCTGTGGGGATACGCGCAATGTGCGACGGGGAACGAGGCCATTGCGCTTGGTATCGGCACTAATAACGCGGGTTCACGTTTTAGCCCCGGTCATGGCTATGCCTGGGCCATGATGGTGAATGCCGTCAATGAATGGGTGATGCAGGAAAACTTCCAGTACCGCGAATATGTTGCGGCAGCTTCGGATATTGAGGTAGAGTACAACCCGGCACAGGCGAGCGAAAACTGGGTCAATAGCTATGTGGCTGGTGCGCAAACGATCTACTTCAATTATGGAGATGCGACCGGTTGTCCCATTGATGATGCGCCCACCAATCGGGCCTGTGCGCATAACTGGATGCAGTCCGACGTCCTCGATGTGTCTGAGGGCAACGGAGATGGCGTGGCCTTGCCCGAAATCTATAATACGACCGGCTACCAGGCCAAGCAGTGGCAGAGCCTGAGCTACCTGGCGCATACAATGGCCGGGGCGAACGCCTTACCGATTGTTGGTGCCCTGACTCAGTATGGGGCATGTCATTCGCCGGGTCGCCATTGTGACCCGACGACCGATAATACTCCGCAGCAGGGCTGGCAAGAGTTATATTCGATTCTTAATAGTAGTCAAGTCACCGCACAACCCGTCCCGTTCGTGAGTGATATAACGTGGGATAGTTAATCGCGCGTTCATATCCGCTCAATGTAGTGTTAAATGGTAATTCCCACCGGAGCCTCTGGTCTTGCTAGCAGACCGGAGGCTCCGGTGTTTTGTTGTCCATTGTCACTGTGCTATGGCTGTGATAAACTTGCCTATTAATAGCGTACCTCTAATATTAAGAGACCAGGTTGTTTGAAGTTTAAGGAGGTTTCCCATTATGAGATTTTTTCTTCGTGCATCTTCTACAAAACGCTACCCTGGGAGTATAGCGCTGCTTGGCTGTTTACTAGGGTTGATCCTGGTGCTGGCCGCCTGTGGTAGCGGTGGCAATGGCACAACGACAACGGGTAGCGGTAGCACACCCACCTCTTCGAGTGCGCCGAAGGTAGCACCGCCCAATGATTTGCTCACGCCGGGCGTCTTGACTGTTGGCAGTGATACTACCTACCCGCCGCAGGAATATATTGATACCACGACGAACCAGCCGGCTGGTTTTGACATCGACCTCATCACTGCTATTGCGCAGCGCATGGGCTTGAAGGCTCAGATTGTCAGCACCAGCTTTGATACGATCATCGACAGCCTGAACGCGAAGCGTTTCGATGTGGTTATTTCGGCTGTGACAATTACCCCGGCGCGTCAGCAGAAAGTGGATTTCATCCCTTATTTTAGCGCCGGTGAATCGCTGCTGGTGCAGAATGGCAATCCTGACCATATCACGCAACTTTCCGACCTGTGTGGGAAAAACGCAGGTGTGCAGAATGGCACGATTGAGCAGGCCGATCTCCAGACCGCCAGCAACGACTGCAAGAAGAATGGGAAGCCTGCTATCAATATCACGGTATTGACAAACGAGACCGATGTCATTCAGTTGTTAGCAACCAATCGCGTTGTGGCGACGTACCAGGACTCGCCTGTAACTGACTATTACATCAAGCAACATCCTGGACAGTTCATGGTTGGTGGCTCGGTTATCAATGCGGCTCCCGAAGGCATTGTGGTGCGGAAGGGCGATACCTCCATGTTCAATGCGATCAACACCGCTTTTCAGCAGTTGAGGGCCGATGGTACCTATCATAGCTTGATTGAAAAGTGGGGCTTGACGCAGGAAGAGCTGACCAGTATGATTGATCGGCGTACTGCTCTTGCCTGATCTAGTATTGTGGGTGATACACGGAGGTACCAATACCTCCGTGTATTGCTTGCGGAGGAGGTTGCCGCGTGTCTCTGTGGCAGATTATAGTAAAGTTTCTCTTTTCCACACTGTTTCTGCAAGCCGCCTGGAGAACGTTGTGGATATCGGTGGTGTCCCAGACCTTTGGTGTCATCATCGGGTTGATCCTCGCGCTGATGCGTATGTCGCGTTTCCCCCTACTCTCCTGGCCTGCGCGTTTCTACATCTGGCTTTTTCGTGGTAGCCCCTTATTAGTGCAGATACTGATTTTGTACGATGGCATACCGCAGGTGATGCCCTCTCTCACCAAATATTTGACGGTTTATTCTGTGGCACTGATCGCCTTCTCCTTCAACGAAGGGGCCTACATGGCAGAAATTATTCGCGCAGGGATCACCTCGGTTGATCCCGGACAGATGGAGGCCGCAAAAGCGTTGGGTATGCGCTATCCTCTGGCGATGCGCCGCATTGTTCTCCCGCAGGCCGCGCGCGTTATCGTGCCACCACTGGGCAATGAGTTTAATAACATGCTCAAAACGACCTCGCTGGCCTCTATCGTCGGTCTGTTTGAACTCACCTACACCGCTCAGGTCTACGGCTCGCAGGATTTCATCATCTTTCAGTTGCTCCTCGTTGCCACCGTCTATTACCTGCTTCTGACCACTTTATGGGGCTATGTGCAAGGCTGGATCGAAAATCGTATGGACCCCGACCGCTCAACGCGCAATGAGTTGTTGAAACAGAAGGGGCTGGCCGAGCGCTTATTCGGCTTCGGATCAGCGCGTGTGGGCGGCACACTGGTAAGTGGACGCTAGCTAAGCAAGCAAACTGGGAGGCGATATATGACTATGAAGGCTGTAGACGGCGATGAAATGGTGCGTGCAGAGGATGTTGTGAAACGTTTTGGGCACCTGACGATTTTAAATGGCGTCAGTTTCACGGTGAAACGCGGGCAAGTGGTCGTTATTATCGGCCCCAGCGGCTCCGGCAAGACAACCATGCTGCGCTGTATCAACCACCTGGAGAAAATCGATGGGGGGCGCATCTATATCGATGGAGAACTGCTGGGCTATCGCATGGTGAATGGGAGGCTGGTCGAGGATAGCGATGCTGCTATTTCGCGCGTGCGTTCGCAGATAGGCTTTGTCTTTCAACGCTTCAATCTGTTTCCTCACATGACGGCGCTTGAAAACGTGATCGAGGCCCCCATTCACGTGCTGCACCAATCCAGGGAAGAAGCCACCGAGCGCGCAATGGAACTGCTCGCTAAAGTTGGACTGGCCGAAAAGGCGAACTCGTATCCACATAAGCTGTCCGGTGGGCAGCAGCAACGGGTGGCGATTGCGCGCGCGCTGGCGATGAATCCCAAGCTGATGCTCTTTGATGAGGCCACTTCCGCGCTCGACCCCGAACTGGTCGGTGAGGTGTTGAAGGTAATGCGCCAGCTTGCCGAGGAGGGCATGACGATGGTTGTGGTGACACACGAAATGGGCTTTGCGCGCGATGTAGCTGATCATGTCATCTTCATGGATCGCGGTATAATTGTTGAAGAGGGTCCGCCAGAGCAGGTTTTTGAACATACCAGCAATGAACGTACCCGTGCCTTTCTGGGTATGATTCGCGAACAATAGATAAATTGGATGTAATGAACTATTTCCCATCTGATGACCACCGGTATGATGAGGATGAAGTTGAGATCAGCGATCTGTCTGAAGAGCAAGACACCTCACAACAGATCACATCTCCTACCACTAAGACGATGCTTGTCTCGTTGCGCAACCGCCTTTCGGGCAAGCAGCGCCGTAAACGTTTGTTGATAACGACGAGTATTGTGGTACTGGCTATCATCGTTTTTCTCAGCAGTATGGCTCCGGTGCGCGCGCTGGTGCTGGCAAAACTTTCTCCGGCATCTTCCAGTATGGCCTCTTCACCTGTCCCTGTGCAGCCCGCGCCGGGTGCCTCCCTGATCTATCTGCAAGTCTTACCGAAGTGGGGTCATGTGCTGGTCGATGGCCATATCCTCTCGTCTGTGCCGGAGGCCAGCGTAGTTACTCCGGGACAGACCGCGCCGTTGGAGCTTGCTCGCGGCGTGCATCTGATACGCTGGGAGGCAGCACCGTTTAAGCCGTTACAATGTGTCCTCGTCGTGCCGTTGCCGTCAAAGGCTTCCACGTGCCAGGTGATGAAGTCGCGCCCTAATCAATTCACCAATCAAGCCTGGCTGGTTGGCCTGCCGGTTTCGCTGGCGGATTTGCCCGCCTCTGAACGGGCCGCGCTGATCCAGAGTACGCAGGCGTTGCTGGCAACCTTTCAGAGAACGGCAATGGTGCAGGTAGGGGAACGCTATGTAGTGATCTCGCCGCCATCGCAACAGGCAATTGTCCAGGTGGCGCAGCAACCTCTACTTGCCACGCTTAGCTTTCAATTGCAGACGACGACGCAGGCGGCGGCTATCTGCAATGGCGTTTCGCTCTCTCCACAGCCGTTCTCCTGCGCGATTGCAGGCCAGGATTGTCGTCTCTTCTGCACGCTGTTCTGGCCTGGCGCAACCAGTGGTTGGGATGTGACGGGCATCATCCGTCCTGAGTGGAGCTACCAGACGCTTGACGGACAGCTTATCGCGCAGCATGAGCCGGACACGTTGATGGCTTATGGTCAGTTGCAATTTATTACGTTTCATATCGAGTGGCATGGCCACTGGCGAGTGACGTTCCATCCGACCGGAGCCAGCACTTTTGATGACCCGATCTGTATTGCGACGGAAAGCGACATATTTACCAATCCCGCGCTCGACCAGGTGGGGCATACGGACCTCGTGTGGAATTTCTATGCGAGCAGCACGGTACCGGGCGGTTGCCTTGTCACTGGTACGATTAGTGTGCCAGCGCAAATATCAGGTGGTGTACCTATCCTGGAGAAACATGTATATCTGCTGCATCGTTTCGGCGTCTTGCTGGCGGCCAACTCACTGGCCCATCAGTTGTGGCCGCAGTTGCCGCAGGCCAGTGCGCAGGAACAGGCGATGGTTTCCCAGATTTTTGAGCAGAAGGGAAGATAGCAACCATGCAGAAAGCCGACCTGTATGCCTTGCTGGAGGCGTTGTATGAAGAAGGTCAACGCAATGATGCGCAGGAGCAGCAGCGTAGTAAGAAGATGCTGAATCTGGAGCCAGAAACGGCGCATTTTGTGCATCTGCTCCTGCGCTCCAGCCGCCGCACACGTGTGTTAGAGATCGGCACATCGAACGGCTATAGCACCATCTGGCTGGCCTGGGCTATGTCTCTCAATGGCGGGCGCGTCACGAGCATCGACCGCGATGCCCACAAGCATGTGCTGGCCGACGAAAATTTGCGCCGCGCCAGACTACGCGAATTCGTTGATCTTCACTGTGGCGATGCGACCGATGTGGTAGCATATCTTGCTGGCCCCTTTGACTGCGTGTTTTTCGATGCCGACCGCACAAGCGCACCCGAACAACTGGCCTTGTTGCTGCCAAAGCTAACGCCAGATGTATTGCTGCTGGCTGACAATGTGTTGTCACACAGCAATGAGATCGCGGCCTATCTACGCGCCCTGGAGGCCCTGCCCGATTTTGATAGAATCGTCCTTCCGCTTGGGAAAGGATTGAGCATCGCGTATCGCTCCAGTTAGTAATAACCACCGCTATCGTCATCACGGTCATAGACCTGGCCATGATGATGGTCCCTATGATGGGGGTGATGGTGGTGATAGTGGTGATGACGGGGGTGATGACGATACTGAGCGTTGTATGGGCCTGCTTCTCCCCCAACAACCCTCTTGAGGTCGTTGTCAGCCAATCCATAGGCTTCTACCACGGTATCAGTCAATGAATTTAAGTCAGCATGATGTTCTTGTTGATGAGTAATCCTGTTCATCATAGTATGTCTCTTTTCTTTATTTATTACTGCTGACGATTGAATCAAGCGAAGAAAGCGACCACTTTTCGTCGCTTCGCGCTTTCTATAGGAACGTTGTTTTGTCAAAAACGTGACATGCAGGCGGCGATTACACGGATTTATGCCAGTCTAAAGATGACGACTGTGATCTGTTTGTGATGCTGGAGATCAATTTTGTGACGTGGATGTACGTGTGAACTTAGTATGATTACTCTGTCTTATTGTAGTCGCAATGGGAAGAAAACTTCTTCGAGAAGGAAGAGAGGAAAGGGTCTATGAGCTTTGACAGTGCTTCCGCTTACACTACCCTTTATCCGTACTTTCACCAACGCCTGCATCTCGATGAGTCACTGGCAAACCATAGCTCTTTCGGTGCTGGTGGTAAGGCAGATATCTGGCTCCCACTAGAGACGCAGCAAGAGTTGCGAGATCTCATCGATATGTGTACCCGCCAGCGATGGCCGTTACTGGTTGTCGGCGACGGCTCAAACATTCTGTATGCTGATGCGGGCGTGCGTGGCATTGTCGCCAGTGTTGCTTTTCGCTCCTATCATCTTGAAGAGCAGGTGGGTGAAACGGCTCTGCTGGTTGCCGAGGCGGGTGTTCATTGGAGGCCATTGCTGCATGAACTGGCCGCGCATGGTTGGGGTGGGCTGGAATTTGCCATCGGCATTCCCGGCACATTAGGTGCGGGTGTCATCAGTAATGTAGGAGCGCATAATCGGGAGTTAGGGCAGGTATTGGAGTGGATTAAGGTGCTGGATGCCAGGGCCTGTAACGCTATAGAGGAGAATGCAGAAACATTTCCTGTCCTGACGCTTCGCCACTATCCCGCTGAGGCCCTGGATCTGAGCTATCGCCACAGCCGTTTCCGTGAGCAACGCCTGACCCATATCGATGCTGATGGACATCTAATCTTTCCCCCTCGCCACTTGATTGAGCCACCTGAAATAGTGGTGGAACTGGCCTTGCGTGTACATCGGGAAGACCCGGCAGTATTGAAGGCAACGCTTGAGCAATTTAGCCAGGAGCGCCAGCAGGTTGAACCGACGCGCAGGCATATGGGGTCGATCTTTAAAGACCCCCCAGGTACGACTGCGCGTACACTTCTTGAGCAAGTGGGCCTGGCAGGAAAACGCTATGGAAGGGCGCAAATGGCCGAACGCAACCCGAATTACATTATGAATGTCGGTGGGGCGACGGCCAGCGAGATTGCGGCGCTCATCATAGAAGCCCACCAGCAGGTGCTTACGCAAAAGGGCATTCACCTGGCGTTAAACGTCGAGCTGTTAGGTGAATGGCAGCAGTAGCAGAGTTGCAGACCTCGCCATTATCATCTAATCTTCTGGCAGGCGATGCATTTCCCAACTCATCATCCCGCCGCTCACGTTGGTGATCTGTTTCCACCCCTGCTGTTGCAAGAACTTGGCAGCTTGCAGGCTGCGATGACCGCTGCGGCAGATCAGCAGCACCTCGCGGTCGGTAGGTACCTCGCGGAAACGCCTGCCAAACTGGCTGAGCGGAATGTTGCGTGCGCCGCGCGCGTGGCCCTGCTGAAATTCCCATGGCTCACGCACATCAACGATCATTGCCGTTGATGTGGGGGCTGTCACACGTTCCCATGCTTCTCGCACGGAGATGGAGGGGATACTGCTTTGCGTGTCAAACAATCTTTTGAACATCGTTCTTGTTTATGCCCTTTCTATGGATGTGCGTGTGTGGCCTGCTCTGGCAGGCGAGAGAGATCGATCTCTGGTGCTTCTTCCGTTTCGTAGGGGAGGCCGCGCTCCAGCCAATCGGCCATTCCGCCCTGTCCAACGGCGATTACCTTGCGTCCGGTGGTGGCCAGGATACTGGCCGCGATCTCGGCACGATGACCTGTGCGACAGATGACTGCGACCGGCTCGTCGTGCGGGACTTCGTCGATACGCGCGGCTAATTCCGCGATATGTAGATGTTGCGCGTGGGGAATGTGGCCTGCACGCCACTCCTCGTCGCGGCGCACATCGAGAATCGTCATCGATGTGTGTTGCTGCCAGCGCCGATAGAGCGTATCGACATCGATGAGTTCGAATGCCTCGGTAGGCGAGGATGCCATTTTCCATGATGCCAATCCACCATCCAGATAGCCCTCGAACTGTTCATAGCCGATGCGTATCAGTTGCATGACTGCCTCACGTCTGCCTTCTTCGTCTTCGATCAAGAACATGATGGGTTGATTGAAAGGTAGCAGCCAGCCAACATACGTGCCGAAGGAGCTATCGAGTTCGATGTTGAGCGAGCCGGGGATATGTTCGCGGGCAAAGGCATAGCGTGAACGCCCATCGATCAATGGGATACCGTGTTCCAGGCGTGATTGCACCTCGGCGGGTTGCAGTGACAGTAGCTCTGGCAGTTGGCCCAGGATGGTAGGGCCGCCCACATTGATATCATGCATGTATTTGTAATAGGTGGGATAGGCGATGTAGCCAGCAAGCTGCCGTTTCACAAAATCTAGCTCGTCCTTTGCCAGCGCTGCCGGGCTGACCAGTCGTTCCTGGGCAATGGTGGTGGAATGTGCAGGAGTAGTGGCACTGGCCATACAGAATGAGCCGGCCCCGTGTGTGGGATAGACGCGCACCTGACCGGGTAGCGTATCGAGCAGGCGGCGCAGGGTGTGGTATTGCTGGCGCGTGAGCGTGAGCGTCCAGGCATCACCAAGCAAATCGGTACGGCCCGCGTTTCCGACGAGCAGGCTGCCGCCACTAAAAAGTGCTGTCGGCTCGTTGCGCCCCTGCTCATATAAGGCGTAGCTGACGTGGTGCGGCGTATGTCCCGGCGTCTCCATAACTCTGAAACGCAGCGTGCCGACCTGGCTTTCGTCGCCTTCGCGCACCGCCCGATGCTCGTAGCGTAGCGGGTCTCCGGCACCGGCGACGATGGTCGCGCCGGTCTGTGCCGCCAGTTCGCGCGCGCCCGTAACGTAATCGTTATGGACGTGCGTCTCCAGAATATGAGTGATATGCACGCCCGCGCGGTGCGCAGCCTCTATATAGACATCCACGTCACGGCGTGGGTCGATCACGGCGGCATCGCCGCTCTCTTCGTCGGTGATGAGGTAGGATTGATGCCCTAAACCCTCAAGAAAGAACTGTTCAATGTGCATAATTGACTCCCGTTGCAATATGAAAGAGCCTTGTTTTCGCTGTGTATGTGCAGCTAGCATACTGTGCCGATGCACACTACACGGTCTCCAATACGGTTATACAGAGGGTAGTGCGGCGATCACGCGCTGCAAGCGGGTCTTTGCCTCGTTTGCCAGCTCCTGCATCTGCGGCTGTTGCACAATACCCAGCATGGCGATGGGATCGGCGATGTCAATGCGCGTCTTTGGTGATTCTCCAGTTCCCACTACTTCACGAACGACTACGTTACAGGGTAGGAGCAGGCCGACTTCTGGCTCAAGCGTAAGGGCACGATGCGCCAGGGGCGGATTGCATGCACCCAGAATGGTGTATCGTTCCATATCGACGTTAAGCTTGCTCTTCAGGGTGGCTTTCACATCAATGCTGGTGAGGACGCCGAAGCCCTCAGCCTTCAATGCCTCAGTCACACGGGCCATTGCCTCGTCAAAGGGCAATGGCACAGTGGTACCGAAACCATACGATGGCTGCGTCTGTGTGGTCATCGTTATCTCCTGACTTTCTTGTATGTTGTTTCACAGCGCAGATATACTATCTGGCTTACAGGTATCAACTCTTCGTGCTGTTTTGTGTCTTCTGTGCAGGCGATGGAAATGTCCCAAGCCCCAGTGTCTGCATCTCCTGGGCAATGCGCTGCTGCACGCTGGCGCAAACCACGTCGCAAAGCGCGTAGACTGTCGGGTCGGCAATAGCGTAATAGGTGCTTGTGCCGACTTTGTGGCGCTTGATCAAGCCCCCTTGCGTCAGCGCAGCCAGATGCTTTGAAACATTCGGCTGGCCCGCCCCGGTTAATGTCACCAGTTCCCCCACATTACGTTCCCCTGTTGCCAGCGCCGCCAGGATTTTTAGACGGAGCGGCTCGCCCAACAGGCGAAAACGCGCTGCAATCAATTCAAGGAGCGGATCAGCAAAACCATGTTCCGCGTCATGTTCCTTCCAGAGCGATGAGCGCATCGCGCCAGTATCCACGGTATTCACCGATGTGCTGACCGCATCTGAAAAGGATATGTGCGATGTCATGCTAGTTATCCTTTCGAGGCATTATTGCTTTATGACCATATAGTAATATAGTATCTGGGAATTGTCAAGGGGGTACCGGTCTTATTTTTTCATCAGAAAGGACTACCTGACTTTTGCGCCTGCTCACGGTATGAGCAGCGGGGCAGTCACCGACAATGGCCCCCTCTTGTATTGTTTCATACTTTATGATAATATAACGATAAAGGAATATAGCTTGACGGCGCGTGGAAGTGCGCACCGGGCATACAGGTATCCTTTGCCTGTGTGCTTAATCAAGCAAGCCATTTCTACAGGCAAGGTGATTATATGTCAATCGAAGTAGTAACCGATGAGAATTTTGCGGAACGGATTGAGCGATATCAGGGTGTTGCCCTGGTGGATTTCTGGGCACCCTGGTGTGTTCCCTGTCACCTGGTCAATCCGCTGCTTGAAAAGTTAGCGCAACAGTACGAAGGAAAAGTTCGTATTGCCAGGCTGAATGTTGATGAGCAGCCACAAATAGCGGCACGGTATCAAATTTTGAGTATTCCGACGGTCAAGATTTTTCGCGATGGTCGGCTGGTCAATACGCTGCTTGGAGTACGAACCGAACATGTGTATCGGCAGGCTATTGAAGCGGCTCTGCATCCTGCGGCGGCGACAAAGACTGCTCAGAAAGCGCAGTCTACGGGCGCAAAACAGCACAGTGTAACGGTCTTTTCTACCCCGACCTGTCCCTGGTGTGCGCGCTTAAAGGCGTATCTGCGCCAGCATAACATTCCGTTTAAGGATGTGGATGTGAGCCGCGATGTGAAGGCGGCAGAGGATATGGTGCGCCGTTCGGGTCAGATGGGGGTGCCGCAAGCCTGGATTGATGGGCAGGTCGTTGTGGGGTTTGACCGCAAGCGCGTTGATGCGTTGCTCGGTCTGACGGCGGCCTGATGCGGTGTTGCAAACAAAAAGGATAGTCTATATTGAAGGAGCATGAAGGGGAGACATCAATGAAAATGATACAGCCTTTTGGGGATCGTGTTTTAGTGAAGGTTGAAGCTGTGCCTCAGCAGACGGCAAGCGGCATTTACCTGCCTGATACTGCGCGCGAGGCACCCGGCGAAGGGAAAATAGTGGCTATCGGAGAAGGTTCATCCCTGCAAGAAAGGCTCAGCCAGGGCGACCAGATTCTCTTCCAGAAACATGCCGGAACTGAGATCAAACTGGGGGATGAGACGTATGTGTTGCTTGCTGAGGCCGATATTCTTGGGCGGGTCATTGAGGTGGAGCGCGTAGGCATGGCGGTGTAGGATGCATCTGCTGTCTGTATAGGGAGATAGAGGCGGGTCAGTATCGCTATCCGGCTATCTCCCTATACGACTCGAAGCGCGCACAATCAACTCAAGCTGGTAAATAATATGCTGATGCTGGTGGGTAGTGGCATGGTTAACCTCGTCGAGCAGTAATTCGGCGGCGGCGTGTCCAAGCTTATGGCTTTCCCGACGTACTCTCCGAGGTCTTTCATCTCGATTAAACGGCTTCCTTATGCACCAGCGCCCAGATTTTTTCCGGTCTGAGCGGCATATCGATACTGTCAATGCCCAGCGGTGCCAGCGCGTCCAGAACAGCATTCACAATAGCAGGTGGCCCGCCGAGGCAACCTGCCTCGCCAACGCCTTTCACACCGAGCGGGTTAGTGGGTGAAGGGGTCTCAACGAATGCGGTTGTGAAGGTTGGCACCATGCTGGCGGTGGGCAGGGAGTAATCCATCAGTGTGCCGGTGAGAAGCTGACCTTCCGCGTTGTAGAGAACCTCTTCATAGAGGGCCTGGCTAATACCCTGTGCCAGTCCGCCATGTATCTGGCCTTCCGCCAACTCATGGTTGAGAACGTGCCCACAGTCATCTACCGCAACGTATTTCAGAATGGTGATCTCGCCAGTTTCTGTATCGATCTCGACCACCGCGATATGTGCCCCGGAGGCATAGGCCGCGCCGGACGGGGCGAAGTCACGCCATGCGGCCAGCCCCTCAACATAGTGATGGCTTTTGTCGAGGGCAAGTAGATCGGGTTGCTCTTCGGCCAGGCGTGCCAGTTCGGCCAGGGAGATGTTGCGTGTCGGGCTACCCTGCACACTAATTTGGCCTTGCTCTAATTGCAGGTCGGCGGGCGCAGCTTCTAGCACGTGCGCGGCGAGGTGCAATGCCTGCTCGCGCACGGCCTCTGCGGCCAGCAGCACGGCGGAGCCGGAGGTCTGCGTGATGCGACTGCCAACTGTGCCCCCACTGAACACGGGCAAGGCGGTATCGTTCATGCGTACCTCTATCTGTTCAAGGGCTAGATGCAGCGTCTGCGCGGTGATGCGCGCGAACGTCGTAAAATGACCTTGCCCGCTATGCGACACACCGCTCTGTACCAGCACTGTCCCATCGCGGCGCACGCGCACAATGGCTGAGTCGCGCGCCCCTTCCGGCGCAGGCGTCGCGTCGCCGGTCAGTTCGATGAAGGTGGCGAGGCCGATGCCGAGCAGTGGCAAGCCACCGTTTTGGCGTCGAATGCGCTGTTGCTCGCGGTAGGAGGCATAGTTGGACAGGGCGAGGGCCTTTTCGAGAGTGGTGGCATAGTTGCCGCTATCATAGGTCACGCCGGTTTTAGTCACATAAGGAAAAGCTTCCGGCGGGATGAAGTTGCGCCGCCGCACCTCTGCTGCATCAAGCTGAAGCTCGTGAGCCACGCGATCCATTGTGCGCTCCAGCAGATAGGCGGCTTCCGGGCGGCCCGCGCCTCGATAGGGAGCCGTTGGCACTTTATTCGTGTATACACCTGTCATCAAGTTGTCGATGGCCTCAATGCGGTACGGGCCACTGAGAAAGGTTGCGCTGCGATGGTGAATCATGGCCGTAACACCGGCAATAAATGCGCCGATGTCGGCAATCGTGCGCACTTTGAGGCCAAGCAGCCGCCCATCTTTGCGCACTGCCGCTTCGACATAGCTTACCTGCCCACGCCCATGCGTCTGTGCCTGCAAGCTCTCGCTACGGTCGTCACACCACTTGACCGGGCGCGCGAAACGCATGGCCAGCGCGGCGGCGATGATCTCTTCGCCCAGCAGAAAATTTTTCGCGCCAAAAGCCCCGCCGACCTCGGCATTCTGAATATGAATGCGGGCCGGGTCAAGTTTAAGAAAAGTTGCCAGCGTCTGGCGCGCCCGATAGACGGCCTGCGATGACATCCAGGCGTTGAGAATGCCGCTCTGCTCGTCAAAATCAAACAAGCAGCCGCGTGGTTCAATGGAACTGGGAGCCAGGCGCTGGTTGACGAGGCGCAGGTGTACAATGTGATCGGCTTGCGCGAAAGCAGCCTCAATGTCACCGCCCCCCCCATGCGACTGAAAAGCCTGGTTACTACCGAATTCCTCATAAAGTAGTGGCGCATCAGGGGCAAGAGCAGTCTCCGGGTCGATTACCGCTGTTAGTGGCTCGTAGTCTACGTCCACGAGGTCACGCGCGTCCAGCGCGATGTAACGGTCTTCGGCGAGGATGATGGCCAGTGGATCACCCATATAGCGCACTTTGTCAACAGCGAGCGGCTTGCGCGGCGGCTTTTTCAGATTCCCCACCGGCACTGCGTCCAGCGTGGGCATGTCTCCTACCAGTTCCTCACCTGTGAAGGCGGCAATCACACCTGGCAAACTGCGCGCCGCTTCCAGAGCAATATGCTTGATGCGCGCGTGTGCATAGGGACTGCGCACCACCGCCATAAAAGCTACCGGTGGACGCCCCTCCGGCGCTTTCAGATCATCAACATAATGACGCCGACCGGTGATGAGGCCGCGATCTTCCAGGCGACGCACTGATGTGGTGGAAGTAGTATGCTCACTCATAAATTTGCCCTTTTCTACGATTGACACTCAGCAATAAATATGTTACCCTTGCATTGTGGTCATTTTATCATATCATCATACCAATTGTTGACAAAGGATGCCCGGTTGGAGAACAGTTACACGCCAGTGCAGGCAAATCGAGTGTTTGAGCAAATTGCTGAACAGATCGAGAGACGTATCTTGAGTGGAGAAATACAGGTCGGCGACCGCCTGCCGACCGAGCGCGAATTGGCCGAACAGTTTCACGCCAGTCGAACGGCGGTGCGGGAGGCGATGAAGTCACTGGCGCAGAAGGGGCTGGTGGATATGCGCCCCGGACGCGGCACCATTGTCATCGATGGCACTTCACGAGCAATGCGCAACTCATTGGAATTGATGATGCAGCTTGGTCTGGTGCGTCGTTCAGAAAACCTGGTCGAGGTGCGTGAGATTCTTGAGCCGGAGATTGCAGCCCTTGCCGCCGCCAGGGCGACGGAGGAGCAGATTGCAATGTTGCGCGAGTGCGTTGCGCAGATGGACGCCAGCCTTGGCGATGCTGATGCCTTTATCGCGGCGGATAATGCTTTTCACCAGACACTGGCTACAAGTACCCACAATGAGATCATTCGCTGGCTGGTAGATTCTATTGTCAGCCTGCTGAGTGAGCAGCGCAAACATATTTTTGCGGTGTCTGGCGGGCCGGAGCGTGGGCAGGTGCATCATAAGTTGCTGCTGGAGGCGGTTATTCGCCATGATCCTGCGGCGGCTCGCCAGGCGATGCAGGCGCATCTACGACAGGTACGAGAGGACGTGGCAACATCGCTGGAAAAAAATGCGGATTCATAGCCGGATGGCCAGGCGGCGATGCCGGACAGCGTTGTCGGCGTGAGAGACAGGAGGTTCTATGACGAAAGTCGGATTTATCGGCCTGGGGGCAATGGGGGGGCGTGTGGTGAAACGGCTACTGGAGGCAGGTTACACGGTCACAGGCTATAATCGTACTAAAGCAAAGGGCCAGTGGCTGCTGGATGCCGGAATGCAATGGGGCGAGACGCCACGCGCCGTCGCCGAGGCATCAGATGTAACCTTCACGATGGTAACGAACACGCATGCCTTACAGACGGTGACACATGGCCCCGATGGCGTGCTGGCCGGTCTGAGTGCGGGCAAAATCTATATTGATATGAGTACCGTCAGCCCTTCTTATAGCCGTAATCTGGCCGAGAAGGTCGCGGCCCTGGGCGCACATATGCTCGACGTGCCTGTTTCCGGCAGCGTCATCACGCTAGAACAGGGCAACCTCTCGCTCATGGTCGGTGGCGATAAAGAGGTATTTGAGCAGGTCAAAGATATTTTATTACACATCGGCCCCAAAGTGAATTATGTTGGTAAGAACGACCAGGCCGTCCTCATGAAAATTGCCATCAATCTGAGCCTGCCCGTCCAGTTTCTGGCCTTGAGCGAGGGACTGATATTAGCCGAGAAGGGCGGCATTCCGCGCGAGACAGCCTTTGAAGTCTGGATGAATAGCGTGCTGGCTTCCCCGGCTCTGAAGTATCGTGGCCCTTTCATCCTCAACAAACCCGATGAGGCGTGGTTCGATGTCAACATGATGCAAAAAGACCTGGTGCTGGCAATGGAGATGGGGCGCGAGCTTGATGTTCCTTTACCTTCGGTCGCGCTGGCGAACGAGATTCTCACTGCCGCGCGCGCTATGGGGCTGGCGCACGAAGACTTTGCCATTATGTTCCAGGTCATCGCGCGTATGGCCGGATTAGAAAAATAAACACAGGGATGCAGGCGCAAGAGAGCAGGAGAGGAGGGAGAGCGAACCCTACCCATCTATGGTAGGGGCCACCTTTGTGGGCATCCTGCTCGCGGTCGCTATTTTTTAGGAGTCAATCATGGTGCAAACACAAGAGCAAGGGGGCGTTACAGGATGGCGCTGGTTGCAGTTATATGAGCAGATGTTGACCATTCGTCTCTTTGAGGAGCAGGTTAATAACCTGTACACTACGGCCAGAATGCCCGGCCTGGCCCATCTGTATATTGGCGAGGAAGCGGTGGCCGTCGGGGTTTGTGCAGCTTTGCGGCGTGATGACTACATCACCAGCACGCATCGCGGGCATGGTCACTGTCTGGCGAAAGGTGCCTCGGTTGATCGCATGTTTGCGGAGTTGCTGGGCAAGGCCGCCGGGTATTGCCGGGGCAAGGGCGGCTCGATGCATATTGCCGACCAGGACACCGGCAACCTGGGCGCGAATGCCATTGTCGGCGGCAGTACCGGTATTGCGACAGGTGCGGCCATGTCGATCAAGATGCGCGGTACCGACCAGGTCGCGGTCTGTTTCTTCGGCGATGGGGCGCTTGGTCAGGGTATTCTCTACGAGGCGATGAATATGGCCTCGCTCTGGAAATTCCCTGTGATCTATGTGTGCGAAAACAACCTCTACAATGAGTATACCCCCTATACCGAGACAACCGCCGGAGAGATGACGGCACGCCCCAGAGCATTCGGTATTCCCACCGAGGAGGTCGATGGGCAAGATGTACGCGCCGTCTATGCAGCAGCGAAGACGGCGGTAGAACGAGCCAGGCATGGCGAAGGGCCATCTTTCTTGCTCTGCAATACCTATCGTTATCACGGGCATCACGTGGGTGACATTCAGCGCTCCTACTATCGCTCGAAAGAGGAAGAGGAGTACTGGATGACGCAGCGCGACCCCTTAAAACTATTGTCAGGCTGGCTCATTGAGCAGGGCATAGCCGATGCCGCCACTTTTGCTGACATAGAGCAACACGTGCGTGCGGTCATCGCGTCCGGCCTTGAGTTTGCGTTGAATGCGCCCTATCCTGAGCCAGAAGAGGTTGATCAACATGTCTACGCTTGAAACTTCCGGTCAGAACCGTCTCTCTGCATCTACCAGCACCCCGCAAGGGCAGGAGACAACAAGGATGCGCGAGGTGACGCTGGGACAGGCCATCCGCGAGGCCCTGGCAGAAGAGATGCGCCGCGACCCGCGCGTCTTTATCATGGGTGAGGATGTGGCCGAGGCTGGCACACCCTTCAAGGTGTTGTCGGGGCTGGTTGATGAGTTCGGCACCGCGCGCGTGATCGATTCGCCAATCTCAGAGGCCGGTATCACCGGTCTGGGCGTAGGCGGAGCTATGACCGGTATGCGTCCCATCATCGATATTATGTTCGGCGACTTCATCGCCCTGGCGATGGATCAGATCGTCAATCAGGCGGCGAAGGTGCATTATATGTCCGGCGGTAAGCTCAAGGTGCCGCTGGTCATTCGTACCACGCTCGGCGCGACCCGCCGCACCGCCGCTCAGCACAGCCAGAGTCTACACGCCTGGGTCAGCCATATTCCAGGCTTAAAGGTCGTTTTACCCTCAACGCCTTATGATGCGAAGGGACTGCTCAAGACGGCGATCCGCGACGATAACCCGGTGGTCTTCTTTGAAGATAAGATGATGTACCAGCTTAAAGGGATGGTGCCGGATGAGGATTATACCATCCCCTTTGGCGTGGCCGACATCAAGCGCGTCGGCAGCGACATCACGCTTGTCGCAACCAGCAGCATGGTACAGGTCGCGCTGGCGGCAGCAGAGCAATTGCAGACGCTGGGCATCAGCGCTGAGGTGATTGACCCGCGCACTACCTATCCCTTAGACAAACAGACCATGATTGAATCGGCGAAGAAAACCAGCCGCGCTATCGTCATCGACGAGGGCTATGAGCGCTACGGCGTGACGGCTGAGATTGCGGCGGTGATTGCCGAAGGAGCCTTCTATTATCTGGATGCCCCGGTAAAGCGCATGGGCGCAATGGATGTGCCCGTGCCGTTCTCGCCAGTATTGGAGGATTTAACTGTTCCTACCCCCGCGTCCGTCGTCGAAGTTGCGAAGACGCTCTGCGGACGGGCATGATGCATGAGGGATGTTACGATGGCACTCAAAACATTTGGGCTTATGACGGTCGATTGGGAGGAGCGCGTCAATGTTGAGCGGCTCCGCACCGAGCGTTTAGCGCGCATCAAGAAGCTGCTAAAAGAGTCGGAGTTGGGCGCATTGTTGTGTTTTGATATGAGCAACATTCGCTACATTACTGCGACACACATTGGCACCTGGGCCATGGATAAGCTGGCGCGCTTCACACTGCTCCCCCAGGACGATGAACCGATTATGTGGGATTTTGGTTCAGCCGCGCGTCACCATCAGTTGTACGCGCCCTGGCTTGCTGAGCGTTCCCGCGCTGGTATCTCAACGCAGCGTGGCGCGATGTTGCCCGCCGCCGGACGCGCGGAGGATGTCGCGCGCAAAATCCGTGTCGAGCTAGAGCAGCGTGGTTTGCTGCATGAACCGCTCGGCGTGGACGCGATTGAATTGCCTGTCCTTTTCGCTTTGCAGGCTGAGGGCATCAAGGTTGTCGATGGGCAACAGCTTATGCAGCAGGCCCGCCTGATTAAGACGCAGGACGAGATTACATTGCTTACGACCGCCTGCATGATGGTCGATGCAGCCTATGATGAACTCTATCGGGCTATGAAGCCAGGTATGCGCGAGAACGAGTGTGTGGGATTGGTAAGCAAAGTACTGTATGACATGGGGTCGGAGCATGTCGAGGGCGTGAATGCCATCTCCGGCGAACGTTGTAGCCCGCACCCGCATGTCTTCAGTGATCGTGCCTTGCGTCCCGGCGACCCGGCCTATTTTGATATTTTGCATAGCTACAACGGCTATCGCACCTGTTATTATCGTACTTTTGCCGTTGGCAGTGCCTCGCAGGCGATGGTGGATGCCTATAAACGCTGCCGCGATATTCTGGATGTGGCTATCAATAGCATCAAGCCGGGTGTGACGACTGCCGATATTGTGAAGCTGTGGCCGAAGGCGCAGGAGTTTGGCTTCCCCAATGAGGAGGCGGCCTTTGCTCTGCAATATGGACATGGCGTGGGCCTCTCTATCTGGGAGAAACCGATTTTCAGCCGTCTGGTTTCGCTTGACCATCCAGAGGTGATTGAGGAGGGCATGGTCTTCGCACTGGAAACCTTCTGGCCCGCCAGCGATGGCTGGACGGCGGCGCGTATCGAGGAGCAACTGGTTGTTACGAAGGATGGTTGTGAAGTGATTACGCGCTTCCCTGCCGAGCAGTTGCTGGTCGCTGGCGCGCACTACTACACCGTCACCGGCCCCTTGCCGATCATCCGCGAGACGCAGTCGAATCTGAATACAGGCAACAACGGCTATCGGGCAGCGGATGTCGCGCTCGCGCAGAGCCAGCTCCACCAGGATGCTGTGGCAGGAGGCCAATAATGGCAACCCCGGTTATCTTACCCGCGCTTGGCATGGCGCAGGAAACGGGAAGGATCGTGCGCTGGCTGAAAGCGGAGGGGGAACAGGTCACGCAGGGAGAGCCGCTGGTTGAGATCGAAACCGACAAGGCCACCGTTGAGCTAGAGGCTCCGGCTTCCGGCTTCCTGAGTGCCATCACAGCAGCGGAAAATGATGAGGTGCCGGTCGGTAATGTGATTGCTGAGATACGTTCTGTTGCCGACATGACAAATCAGCAGGCAAACGTGATGCCGCAAAGTTCGCATCAGGGCAAGCAGGCAGAGCGCGAAGAGCGCGTGCAGGCCAGCCCACTGGCGGCACGTATCGCTGCCGAACACCAGTTGGATTTGAGCCAGATCACGTCGGCGGGTAAACGTATCCAGAAGGCCGATGTATTAACCTACCTGCAAACACGCGCGGCGATGGCTGAGCAGCAGAACGGCGTTGCGACGGTGGAGCGTGTTATCGGCACGACACTCCCGCGTCTGGTGATGGCCTCGCCGAAGGCGCGACGACTGGCACGTGAGGCAGGCAAAGACCTCGCCGCCATTAAAGGTAGTGGGCCAGATGGGGCGGTGTTATCCGGTGACGTACTCGCTGCTCTTGCCGTACCCCCGATGCCAGCAGTAAATGCTATGTCCGCTCCGCCCGCGCCTGCTGTTGCAGAGGCAAAGAGCGAAATTGGCGGCGAAGAGTTGACAGTTGGCAATATCTGGCGCATTATGGCTGAGCGCACGACGCAAAGCTGGACCAGCGTACCGCATTTTGCACTGGTGCGCGAAGTGGATGCGCAGCGTCTGATCGCGTGGCGCGAGTATGTGTGCTCGCATTTGACGGCTTCAGTGACGTATACCGATTTGCTGGTCAAACTGGTGGCGGCGGCATTGCGCGCGCATCCGCGCCTCAATGCCTCGTGGGAGAAAGGTGCGCTACGCCAGCATGATGCTGTCAATATCGGCATCGCTGTTGCCGTTGATGAGGGCCTGATCGTACCGGTGATCCATCACGCTGATGCGGCGTCGATCAGTGAGATTGCGCGCCGCCGTGCTGATCTTGTTACGCGCGCGCAAATGGGCAAAATTCGTCCTGAGGATCTGACCGGTGGCACTTTTACCATCAGTAATCTTGGTATGTACGGGGTTGATGCTTTCAACGCCATTATCAATGCTCCCCAGGCGGCCATTCTCGCCGTAGGACGGATCGCGGAGCGCGTGGTTCCGGTGGAGGGCCAGCCGGCAGTGCGACCGATGATGGTCTTGACACTCTCATGTGACCATCGCGTGGTTGATGGGGCGCGCGCTGCCCGGTTCCTGAACAGCCTGGCGACCTTGATCGAAGAGCCACTAGCTCTTTTTAGCTAGTTTAGCCTGAAAGATAGGTCATGTATTGATAAAATCGACAAATAAATGTATTATTGGAAAGGAGGAAAAACCTGTTATATGTAGCCTGATACCCACAAAGGCATTGCTACATGTAGTGATGTGTCTTGTGGATATCAGACATCAAGGTTCCCCATAAAGATTAGTTAGTAGGAGGCAAATTTATGAGCAGACTCAACACATGGCGGCAAGGAAAGGCCCTACATTGCGTAGGTCTGATGCTCATTGCACTGGTGGTACTCAGTGCATGTGGTAGTACAACTACCTCTACCTCATCCTCTACTCAAACGCAAAAACCCATCACTATCGGTATTTCGGTTTCGTTGTCGGGCGATTTTTCTGCCGATGGCAAGGCGACCGAGCAGGGTTATCAGCTCTGGGCCAACGATATTAACAAGCAAGGTGGACTGCTTGGACGCAAGGTGCAACTGAAATTCCTGTCGGATGCCAGCAGCACGACCCAGGTTGTAACCAATTATCAGCAGCTCATCACGGTCGATCATGTAGACCTGGTGTTGGGGCCATACTCGACGTTGCTGACTAAACCGGCCTCGGTGGTTGCCAATCGCTATGGTTATGCCTTTCTGGAAGGTTCGGGGGGTGGCCCTTCCGTCTTTACACAGGGATTGCACAATATCTTTGATGTCTCGCCGCCTATCCAGTTCCAGATGAATACGTTTGTGCAATATATCCTGTCGCTACCGGCCTCAGAGCGCCCTACTTCTGCTGCCTATGCGACTGAGGATGATCCGTTTACGCAGCCAATGATTGATGAGGCGCGTTCTCTGCTGGAGAAAGGTGGCATCCCGACCGCTTCGTATCAGGTCTATCCTGCGGAGACGACGGACTACACGCCAATCGCGCAAAAGGTGATTGCCTCGAAGGCGCAACTGGTGGTGCTGGGGAGTATGTTGCCCGATATGATCGCCTATGTGCAGGCTTTCCGGCAGCAGCACTTCAATCCTAAAGCCATCATTGCCTCGGCTGGCCCGGACCAGGGAGCGCAGTTTACCGGCCCGATTGGCGGAGCTAAGGTAGCCGAAGGTATCTTCTTCCCCAATGGCTGGGATCCATCGATCAATACCTATCAGAATCAGCAGATGGTGCAGGAATACATAGCGACCTACGGCGGCACGGCCCAGGATATCAGCGCTGACACTGCGGAGGCTTATTCGGTAGGTCAGGTACTGGCGCAGGTGGTCAATAAGATTCACAGTATTAACAATCAGGCGATCATCAATGAACTGCACTCTGGCGATACATTCCAGACGGTGCAGGGCCAGGTGAAGTTCAATGCGCAAGGTGAAAATGTTCTCGGAGCGGTATACTGCTTCCAGTGGCAGAACGGCTCGGTCAAGCTGGTGTATCCACCGGCCAATGCCGTCGCCAGCCCTGAGTATCCCAAGCCTGCCTGGCCATAGCACGCATTGTGAGGGCGTGACGAATCTTCACAACTAACATCGGATAATCCGTAGGGACGGGATCAATCCCGTCTCTACATACAGATTTTTTCTTATTTCACAAGAGGAAGGCCGACCGTGAAACTCATTCTTGAAGCCATTGTGACCGGCCTGTTGACGGGCGGCGTGTACGCTCTTATGTCATCAGGGCTGACACTGCTGTTTGGGGTGATGGAAATCATCAATGTCGGACAGGGCGCACTGGTCATTCTGGGGGCGTATCTCAGCTACGTGCTGGAAAAAAACCTGCATATCGACCTGTTCCTGGGCCTGCTAATTACTATGCCGGTTATGTTTGTCGGTGGCATACTGATTGAGATACTCTTTATCCGCCCTGTTAAGGGAGATCGTACTATGCTGTCTATCCTGGTGACGTATGGTATAGCGCTTATTATTGAAGGGATACTCAATCTGATTTTTTCAGCCGATTACGTTCAATTACATGCCTGGTACGTTACTGCATCGTTTAATATCGGCGGCTTCTACCTCTCGTACATTTATGTTTTCGGTTTCTTGCTGGCAGTCGTGCTATTGGGCGCACTCTACCTGCTGCTCTACTACACTAAATTTGGTTATGGTCTGCGCGCCACCATGCAGAATCGTATGGCGGCAGAATTAATTGGTATAGATGTTGATCGCATTTCGACGATTACCTTTGGCATTGGTATCGCGCTGGCGGCTGCGGGCGGTATGGCCTTTGGCGCGACAAACGCCTTTGATGCCGGTAGCTCTTATGATCTTATTTCGCGCCTGCTGGCGATCATTGTCTTTGGTGGGATGGGGAGTCTGTCCGGCGCACTGATTGCCTCGTTAGGTATGCTGGTGGTCGAAGATGTCACCTCAGTCGTCTGGTCGCCGGTCTGGGCCAGTACCGTCTTTTACATTTTGCTGGTCATTATTCTGATCGTTCGTCCCCAGGGCTTGCTTGGGCAGGCGGAAGGAAGAAAGCAATGAGAATCCTCAAACCGCTCTGGTTGTTGCTCTTGCTGGCAGTCGCTCTCGTGTTTCCCCTGCTGTTTCCTAATCCGACAGTGACAACGATGATGATCTTCGCGCTGCTCTTTGCCGCCATTGCCACCGGCTGGAATATTATTTCCGGCTATACAGGCTATGTTGCGCTGGGCCATACCGCCTTTTTCGGCATTGGCGCATATGCGCTGGCGTTGATGTGCCAGGACTGGCATATCCCCGGTGGATACGAGCCGTTCTATCTCATACCCGTTGCCGGTCTGGTGGTATTGCCCATCAGCGCGTTTTTCGGTTGGATCGCCCTGCGTGTGCGACGCCATACGTTTATCGTGATTACGATTGCGATGTTTTTCGTTGTTCAATTGCTGGCCTACAATCTTCGTTTCATCACCAATGGCTCAACCGGCCTGAGTCTGCCTCTTCCAACCGACTGGAGCGGCGATTTTTACAACATCCCGTTCTACTATGTGACGCTGCTCTTGCTGCTGATCTCGCTGGCCGTCTCCTGGTGGATTCGTAACTCTAAGTTTGGCCTGGGCTTGCTGGCCATCCGCGATGACGAGGATCGTGCGATGGGGCTGGGTGTCCGAACGAACGCTTCCAAGCTGGCGGCCTTTATCATCTCGGCGGTCATCGTGGGTATGGCGGGAGCTATCTGGGCTTATTTTGTCGAGTCGATCTATCCAGCTTCCACCTTTGACCCTAACTTCGATGTCGCTATGGCGTTGATGGCGTTCCTGGGCGGTCTGGGCACGCTCTCCGGCCCCGTATTGGGCGCGTTGATCGTGGAGCTTGCCCAACAATACTTCACTATTCAGTATGGCCAGAATGGCTACTACTTAATTGTCTACGGGGCGCTTTTCTTGATCGTCATTATCTTCATGCCACGCGGCATTATTCCGACGGCGCGCGATCTTTGGCGAAAATATCGTGTTGCCCGTTCTCAGCAAGTTATAGAGGTCAATCTTGCGACGACGCCCGCAGCGTCGAAGGGTGCGTCCACCGATACTGAGAAGAAGGAGGGCATTAACTTATGAGCTTGCTGGCAGCGCAGGGAATTTGTAAAGCCTTCGGTGGGATTCGTGCCCTGGATACCTGCTCGATTAGCGTAGAGGAAGGCTCGATTACCGGCCTGATCGGGCCGAATGGTTCGGGCAAGACGACCATGTTTAATGTGATCACAGGCTACGAGCGTAGCGATAGCGGGCAAGTGATGTTTCAAGGACAGAATATCACCAATGCCTCACCGGCGAAAATCTTTCGTCTGGGTATCGGACGCACCTTCCAGTTGACGCGCATTTTCCCGCGCATGACTGTGATGGAGAATATGCATGTTGCTGTGCAACGCAACGACCTGAAGGGACTGCTCAGCCGCTGGAGTATGTCGCACGAGCAGCAGCGCGCCCTGGAACTGCTGGATTTTGTCGGGTTGGCGAAGCTCAAAGATGATCTGGCCGGCACACTCTCCTTTGGTCAAAAGAAGTTGCTGGAGTTTGCCTGCATTTTAATTGCCGAGCCAAAGGTCATCCTGTTGGATGAACCGGCAGGGGGCGTTAATCCCACCATGGTCAACTACCTGGCCGAGCGCATTCGCACCCTTAATCAGCGTGGCATCACCTTTCTCGTGGTGGAACACAATATGGAATTTGTGATGAGCCTGTGCAGTAAAGTCATGGTCATGCATCGTGGCACCAGGATTGCCGAAGGCACACCGGCGGAAGTGCGCTCCAATCCGGCGGTGTTGGAAGCTTATCTGGGAGACTGAAGCAATGTTATTGCAAGTACATAATCTCTATGCGGGCTACGATGGCAGCGATATTCTCAAAGGTATCGATCTAGAGGTAGAGCAGCACACGACGACCTGCATCATTGGCCCAAACGGAGCCGGTAAATCGACGGTATTGCGCGTGCTGAGCGGCCTTTTGAAGCCACGCCTGGGCACGATAACCTTTGACGGTACCTCGCTGGTCGGCCTGTCCCCACGCCAGATACTGGCACTTGGCATCGTGCAGGTGCCCCAGGTACACAGCCTGTTTCCGAGTATGACCGTTGAGCAAAATGTGCGCCTGGGGGCCTATACGATTGACGACAAGGCGCTGGTAGAGCGGCGCTTGCGTGAGGTTGGGGAGCTATTCCCCATTGTCAGAGAGCGCGCACGCGACAAGGCCGGTAGCCTGTCAGGCGGTCAGCAACGCCAGGTGGAGTTCGCGCGTTGCCTTATGCTTGATCCGCGCCTGATCCTGCTGGATGAGCCATCTATGGGTTTAGACCCCAAAACGTTTAAGCAGGTTGTGGAAACCATCAAGGCCATGCAGGAGAGCGGTCGCACTATTCTGTTAGTCGAGCAGAACGCGCGTACCGGCCTGAGCATCTCCCATAACGGGGTTGTGCTGGAGAGTGGGCAGGTGCGCCTGAAAGGGTCACACACGGAGATTTTGAACAATCCTGAAATCGGTCATCTGTATCTGGGTGGCGCGCTTTCCAGTAAGTAAGGTGTGCTTTCCGTCTGGGGGAAGGGCGAGGGCGAGCGCAAGGCATCGCCTCTACCCTGTATAACAGGCGTGAACAGGAATGGAATAGAACAGGGGCGATGCCCTGCGCTCGCCCTGATAGATACAGAGAGAAAGGAAGCCTCAATGGCGAGAGATGAACAGGTGCAGGCCGCTATCGACAACTGGGCACCTCGCTTCATTGCCAATGGTATTGACTATAACGATTTTCAGCGCGTGACTACGAGTGTGGAATGCTGGGATGATTGGTGCCGGGCATGGTCGGAGTGCGGAGCGCTACACGCACAGATGGGCGAGCAGGCCGAAGCGCGAGGCAAGTATGTCTCAGCGGCTCAGCACTATTTTCAAGCCTCGATCTGCTATCACTTTGGCAAGTACCTGTTTGTGCATAGGCCACAGGAATTGCGGGTTGCGCATGAATACACCGTCCAGTACTATCAGCGCGCGTTACCTTATTTTGACCCGCCGGGCGAGCGGGTGGCGATCCCCTATGAGAATGGCACAACCATGTATGGCATTCTCAGAAAGCCCTGGCACACTGCTAAGCCGCCGGTAGTCATCTTGATTCCGGGGCTGGACTCGGTGAAGGAAGAGTTACACCTCTATGGCGAGGATTTCCTGCGGCGCGGCATGGCGGTGCTGGCCATCGATGGGCCGGGCCAGGGTGAGATGGAATTTACCTTCCCGCTGCGCCATGACTATGAAGTGCCGGTGCGCTATGCTATCGACTATCTTGAAGGTCGCGCGGACGTAGATGCAAGGCGCGTGGGCTTGATGGGAGTGAGCTTCGGCGGCCAGTTTGCGACGCGCGCGGCTGTTTTTGAGAAGCGCGTGCGGGCCGCGATAGAGAACTGTGGCCCGTATAATCAGTCCACCAATTTCAAAAATCGCCCTCTCATCAGTCGCAGAACGATGGTGCATCGTTTATATGCGAAGGATGAGGATGAGGCTGTAGAGAAGTTGCGGCAATTTAATTTGCAGGGCGTTGTAGAGCAAATCACATGCCCTCTGCTGGTCATTCAGGGCGAGCGCGATAGGCTGGTACCCGCCGTGCAGGGCGCACGCATTGCCGCAGAAGCGGGCAGAATGGCTGAGTTGTGGCTGTTCGAGGATGGCAACCATGTCTGCAACAACATTCCTTATAAGCATCGCCCACAACAGGCAGATTGGATGTACGAAAAACTGGTTGGCTGATACCCACAAATCCGATAAGGAGAACGTAATGGCGAGAGATGAATTGGTGCAGAGTGCCATCGATAACTGGGCACCGCGCTTCATTGCCAATGGTATTGACTACAACGACTTTCAGCGTGTGACTGCCAGCATCGAGCGCTGGGACGATTGGTGTCAGGCGTGGTCGGAGTGTGGTGCGCTGCATGCACAGATGGGCGAGCAGGCCGAAGCACAGGGCCTGTACGTCTCAGCGGCTCAGCATTACTTTCAAGCCTCAATGTGCTATCACTTCGGCAAATTTTTGTTTGTCCACAACCCGCAAGCGTTGCGTGTGGCTCACGAGCATACTGTGAATACCTACAAGAAAGCTCTGCCTTATTTCGAGGTGCCGGGCGAACACGTGGAAATCCCCTACGAGCATGGCGCGCGCATGTATGGCATCCTCAGAAAGCCCTGGCATACACCCAGGCCGCCGGTCGTGTTGCTGGTGCCGGGCCTGGACTCGGTGAAGGAAGAAATGCACCTGTACGGTAATGACTTTTTGCGAAGAGGCATGGCCGTGCTGGCTCTTGATGGGCCGGGCCAGGGTGAGATGGAGTTTGAGCATGCCATGCGCTATGACTACGAAGTGCCGGTGCGCTATGCCATCGACTATCTTGAGAGCCGCGCCGATGTGGATGCAAAGCGGGTGGGCCTGATGGGCGTCAGTCTCGGCGGCTATTATGCTCCTCGCGCAGCAGCTTTTGAGCCGCGCCTCAAAGCGGCCATTGCCAACTGTGGGGGCTATAACTTTTTGGGCCATTTCGACCGCCTGCCGGGGCATACCCGTGCTGCCTTTATCCATCGCCTCAAAGCTGCCGATGAGGCGGACGCGCGCAAGAAGCTGGCTGCCTTTAACCTTGAAGGCGTGATGGAACGTATACAGTGTCCCTTGCTGATTATCATGGGGCGTCGTGACAGGCTTGTTCCACCTTCAGACGCGGAACGTATGGCAGCCGAAGCTCCTCGTGTGGCCGAACTATGGATGTTCGAGGATGGCAACCACGTCTGCAACAACATCCCCTACAAACACCGTCCGCAACAGGCTGATTGGATGCGCGCAAAACTGATGGCCTGATGATAACGAGGAACAAGGTTCTTCTCGCCAACCAGCAGGTTTGATGTCAGACTCACGGATACGGCTCCGTGAGCCGACATTAACCATGTTGGCAGCTAATCCTCGTCCACGCGCAGCGTCTGCCCAAGCGGGGGCGTGACAACCTCATGCACAATGACCCATAGCGTGAGCGCAATCACTACGACCAGCGCGGGCAAAAGCAGCGCGAGCGTGGGGGGCAGCACTACCTGCGCAGGCAACATGTGTTGAATCACGTAAAATTCGCTGCTGCTGACCGTGCTGAGGATGCCGGTGACGGGAATGCTGGTCACGGTCAGGGTGGGTACGACCAGCAAGGCGAAGAGTACACCGCTTACTATGCCTAACACGAGCGCAATCGCGTAGACGATGCCCTGTTCCCACAATAGCACGCTGATGGCCTGCATGGCAGTGGCACCGAGCGAGCGCAGCACCACGAAACTGCCCACGCGCTCGCGTACATCCTGCCACGCCGCCAGCATGTTGCCGCCCAGAGCCAGTAGCAATGTGGCCACCATATTTGCCAGTAGGATCAGTTGCAGGTTAAGGAAGAGGGGATCAGCCGACATGGTGGCCATCAATGCCTGCCGATCATACAGGTTGGTCAAGTAGTATTGCGGCGTGTTCAGTGCGACGCGCACCTGGGTCAGCGCGGTCGGGTCGGGCTGGCTGCGCAGCCAGACATGATTAACGGGTAACTGTGCCTGCGAGGCCCTCATCGCACCGCTTTTTGCAGCGTTCTGCGCGTAAAACGCGGCGTAGGCGGTATAATCGACCAGCACCCCACCGGGGGACGGAGTGTTGCTTATGGTGTTGGTGATACCATTGTTCACGCCTGGAATATGCTGCACTATCACCACCACCTCGCAATTCAGAGTTGTGTAGGGGAGATGATCCATGTTGATCGAGAGCTGGTTACCTGGCACAAGTGCCAGCGCGTGGGCGGTGGCAGCGTCGATGATGGCGGGCACCATCCCGCCGCTCAGCGCGCTCCTGCGCGCTCTTGCCAGTTGCTCCATCAGTGTGGAAAGCGGTTGTGCCGAGTCCTGGTTTGTCCAGATTGCCGTACTGGCGAAGGTGTTGGTATCGACCGCTTCGATCTGCAAGGGTTGCAGAATCACCGTCCCTGGCGTAATGTTCTCTGCGGTACCACTATCCACAAAGCCCGCGCTGGCTACCGCAACTCCTGAAATATGTTGATAGAGCGCCGTTGCTTGCGCTAACGATAGTGGCTGCGCATTGGCGGGCAGGTCGCCGCTAAAATCAGCCCCGCTTTCGTAGCTGGCGATGGTGCTGATGTGGGCGGACTGCGAGGCGGAAAAGATCAACGTGAACATGGCGAAAGTGATTGCCAGTGCCAATAACAGCGTAGTGCGCAGTGTTTGTAAGGGCGCGCGAGCCATCTGAGTCAACGCGAGCATCAGCCCCGGACCACGTCGGCGTGTAGCCGCCCACTCTGCGCGTGTCAGTAGCGGAGAGAAGCAACGGAAAAAGAGCAGGATCAGGCCGATGAGCAGCAATAACGGTACGGCAAAGGTGAGCGGCGTGATAATCAGTGTCTGCGTGCGTATATCGAGCAGCGTCCCCAGGCCATTCAGGTAGCGCAGGCTTGCGTAGCCGATCAGCGCGAGGAAAATCAGTCCAAAATCCAGGTAGAAGCGTTGCCAGAAAGGGTACCGTATGCTGCGAGCGCGTTCGCGGCGTAGCAACACAATGTTCTGTCGCGTCATGCGCAGCAGTAGCAGCGTTACGACCAGCAGCATCACGACAACGCTGCCAACGGCGTACCAGCCGACAGTAGCAAGTAGCGTTGAAAAGCTATTGATCGGTGAGATCGGGTCTGATGTGCCGAGCAGAGAGGGCGCGAACAAGAAAGTGAGTAACACTGCCAATACAGGCCCGATGAACAGAGACAGTAAGCCTGGTACGAGGCCCTGCGTCAGGAAAATGCCGAAGACCTGGTTGCGACTGGCACCACGGCTGAAGAGAACAGCTACCGCGCCTGCCTGCCGCTCTACCAGCAGCGTCATCAGCAGGTTGATAAGCAATAGCATAAATACGAAGACGAGCGTGGCCAGCATGACAACCGGTATCGATAACACGGCCACGCGATTGCTGTACTGTCCGAGGAGGGTAGGCAGCGTATACGTTGCGGCAGCAGTATTGAAGATCGTCACCTGAAGGAGATAGGGATAGTTCAACTGCCCGCCCGACTGCTGCTCCTTGTTCTGAATATTGCCGAAGTTATTGCTGATTTCTCCCTGAAGCATATTCAGAGTATTCGTTAAGGGATTAACACGCGCAACGGTAATGCTGGCCGGATTCAGGTGATAGAACCATCGCAATTCGAAAGTCTGTGGGTAGAAGACCGCGCGCGCCTGAGCAGTCTGAGTAAGAGCATCGAGCATGTGGAGTAGCGCCGTATTTGAGATCAGTAGCGGGTAGATGGTGCCGCCGCTGCCTGGTGTCGGTTGCAGGCTAACCCCCGGTCCAGCAGGCGTATAACGTGGGTCGGGCGCGGCGATACCCGTAATGAGAACGTGGATATTGGCCGTTGGCGTTGTGCCGCCGAACATGTTGCGCGGATTGGTGAAAAAGTCGCTTTGAATAGTGATGATAGAGCCAGGGCCGACATGCAGCGCCTGTGCGGTAGTAGATGTCACGATGGCTTCGATGTCGCCGTTATTTTCTCCATCAGGAAGCTGTCCCCGTGTGACGTGTAGCATAGAACCGGCCTGTGCCAGCGTAGTGCCGATGAGTTGCAAATGATCGTTGGGGCCGAGTGAGGGCAACGCGAGCGGAATGAGTTCTGGCACAATGATAGAGAACGCGGATGCATTCTGCATGAGATAGGGATTAAGCGCCTGCTGCACCGGCAATGTGACCTCTTGTTGCGCCTGCGCCACCACTTGCGAAGAAAGTCCCTGCGTTGTGACGGAGAGCACCACGTTGGTAGCTTCCGGCGAACTAGACAGCATGGTATACAGTTCGGCGCTTGAGGCCAGTGCCGAACTGAGTGGCACCACGCAGACCAGCGTCACAGCCACGATCATGCCCAGCGTTTGCATCAGCCAGGGCCACCAGATGCCGTGCAACTGCCAGCGCGCTACCGTCGTCATCGCTAAGCGCCCGCTCCGGCCCTGCTGCCGCCGTGCCTCTCTGCCACTGAGCGCGATGGCCGTGATCTCCTCACGCGCCTGTAATTCACGGCTCTGATTCTCATCGATGCGCAAAAATTGTGTCACCTCAGTATGTCGGACAATGCGCAATAGGAGCAGCAATGATAGTACAAAAATAAGGATAAGCGCCAGCGCGGCACCGATCAGCCACGTTGGCCAGACCAGTGTTACCGGTAGCGCCTGTTGCAGACTCGACACAGTGACATTGATGTTATGTGAGGCGTTAATGGCGGGGGGCAGGCTCTGTGCTACCAGTATCGGCGCAACAGTAGCGGTCAAGAGATAGCCGAGGATACCGCCGAGCAGCAGAGCGCTGATGTAGAGCAGGCTTTGTTCCCATAATACGATATTGCTCAGTTGGGTCGGATCGGTGCCGAGGGCGCGCAGAATCAGAAAGCTGGTCAGGCGGCGGCGCACGTTGAGCCAGGAGAGCAGCAGGTTCCCGATCAGCGCCAACAAGAGTACCGCGCTTGCGCCCAGGAAGAGCAGACTGCTCAGGTCAAGTGCCAGTGGATTATTGTTTAACTCCGCGAGCAGCGCGCGGCGGTCAGCCAACTGGTCGAGGCGCAGGGGCGAATTGAGATCAGTCAGGGTGCGACGCAGCGTTACCAGTGTGGTGGGGTTAGAAGTTGTCTGTAGCCAGACATGATTGAGGAAAATTTGCGCGTAATTTTGCTGAGCCTGAACAGCAGCGAATGTCTGGAAATCGACCAGCATGGCACCTTCGCTGGCATCGGGCAGGCCAGGCATGTACGTTATTTCGCCAATCACGCGATAATGTAGCACACCTGCGCTATAACGAGTTACGTTAGAGATGGATTCATTACTGGTTAGCGCGAAAGAGGTTCCCTGCTGCAAGTGTAGTGCGTTCCACAGGGCGGCATTAACAATCACCGGCGCAACGTCCTGCTCGATAGCCGTCTGCCGCTCTTGCGCGAGCTGGCGAAGCAGGGATGGCAGTGGCGGTGATGAAAGCCCGGCAGGCCAGTTGGTAGCCTGCGCGAAGGTAGCGGGGTCAATTGCTTGCAGGTACACAGGGAGCGCGGTGGCACTGGAGGACACGCTATCGTTCTCAACGTAACCCGCGCTGATGTGTAGCACACCGGGGAGATGCTGATACTGTACAAGATTGCTTTGTATCGTGTTCGGATACGTTCCAAATGGAATCGTACCGCTAAAATCGGCTCCCACCGCATAGAAGGCTACGTCTTGCAAGCGTTGCGTCTGTGAGGCAGCAAAAACGGCGGTGAAGAGCGCGAAAGCAATCGCCAGCGCCAGGAGCAGTAGTAGACGCACGGCCAGACGCGGCGCGCGTGCTATCTGCGCCAGTGTCAGCAGAGCGACCGCGCCGCGTCCCCGCTGAGCCAGTTGCGCACTTAGTTGTAATAGGGTGGGAAATAAGCGTAAAAAGAGCAAGGCAACTGCTAACAGCAGCAGCGTGGGAGCCAGGAACTCCAGGGGCGTGACGATCAGCGCCTGTGTCTGTGGATTGACAAAGTTCTGAATGCTTGCCAGATAGAGAGCAAGGATATAGCCAACCAGACCAATCACTGCCGCGAGTATATCGAGCGAGAGCCGTTGCCAGAGCGGACGACGTAGCGAGCGCGCCGCTTGTAGACTGCTCTCGCGCACGACCTGTACAAGTGCCAGCAACATCACCGCTAGCGCAATCACGAGTGCAATCAGAGCATAGCTCGCCGTTTGCCAGAGTGTGAGTAAGGGTGCGTGTGAGAGAACATTGACGGCGTCTTGCTCTGTGGCAGGTAAAACATGCAGAGCTACGAGATAGACCACAACGTAGGCCAGTGGCAGGCCGATGAGCAGTGCCAGCAGGGCCAATATTACACACTGGCTGAAGAAGATGCGTAAAATGTTTGTCATGCTAGCACCACGACTGCGCATCTGTCCAATGGCATCGGTCTGGCGTTCCATCAGCACCGTTGTGACGATGCTAAGGAAGAAGAATAGCAAACAGAGGATTTGCGCGGCGAAGAGAAAGACCGGAATGCGTAGGGCGGCGAAGGTACTGAGGAAGTTCTGCAGCAGCGTCGGCTGGCCTGTCGAGGGCAATAGCAAGCTGGTCAGTTGCCCACTGCGCACATAAGGCGCTTGATAGGCCAGTGTGGGGTTGCTGATAAGGGCGATCATCTGACTCTGTGTTGCCTTGAGTTGCGTGATGAGATCGTTGAGCTGGTCAATGAAAATATGCGCTGTGTCCAGGTGATAATAGAGCGTGAGTGTGACGGGTGAATAAGAAATAGGCATGCTAATCTGATTGGCTTGCGCGATATGGTCAAACGCGGCCAGCATGCTTTGTTCAGAGGCCAGCACCACATACGAATCGCTAAAACCACTGACGCTTGGCTCCGGCAGGAAATCGTAACCATGCCAGAATAGATCACCTGGTTTCACTTCAATGAGTCCTACTACGCGCAAGGTGAGCGATTGCGCCAGAGGGGAGAGCGAATTAAACTCAGGATAGAGGATCAGGTTTGGCACGATGATGGAGCCAATATGCAAACGCAGGAGAGAGGCTGTTTCGGGTGTCACAACGACATCAATCTCTGTGCCATTGGGAGTATTACCGGGTAATCGTCCCTGCAAGAGTTGCAGATGTGGCGCAGCCTCCTGCATTGAGGTACCATATACTGACATCTGATCACTGGCATCCAGTGGGGGCGGCGAGAGGATGGAAAATTGTGGTGTCTCTAATGTCTCCTGCGGCGGGGTATCGATATAGGCATGCAAATGTTGAAAAGGGGAGTGCGTGACCTGCACAATCTGCCGAATATTCTGTGTCGAGAGGCCGGAGGTAGTGATGCTCAATGTCAGTTCGGTATTCTGCGGCGTAGCGCGCAGTGTGCTACGTAAGTCAGCCGTTATCATAGTAGCAGAGAGCAGTGGCACCATACATACCAGCACCACAGCCGCCAACATGCCCAGACCGGTAACACTGAGCAGGAGCCAGTGCCGAAACCAGGGATAAATACGAGTGAACATCGTTATCCTTCTTGAACCGAAGCCGCTTAAAAAAATAACAAAACAGCCTGACCTTGTTATGTAATATACGTCATGCCTCTCATGTCCATCTCATCCATATCGGGCAAGGGGTGTAGGGATATTTTTTCATACCCTCAAAAAATCCCTGCAAAACTCTTGACAATTGCAAAAGTATAGATTATTATTTGCTTGTAAGAATTAACTTGACAAACCACAAATAGCTAAGGGATAGTCAGTAACTTCTCTTGATGGGAGGTAGCAAAATGCAGCTTGCTGATCGCCTGGTTCACGTCCGCGTCTCAGGGCGCAGTGAAGAGTTGAGTCTGGCCACGCTTGGCTTGCAAAGCGATGCGACTGATAGCCAGATTAAAGCAGCGGTTGTGCGAGCGCTTGACCTCCCGGATAACGCGCTGGCTAACCACGTGATTGTACGAACCGGTCAGGCCATCATCGTTCGCCCCGAAGCCATTTACGGCTAAATTATGCAGAAGGCACATTGCTGGGACGTATTCTCACCGGAAGAGTTTACATACACTTTGCTCGTGTAATTTTGTAACTCTCTCGACTTGCACGTCCCGGTCTGTCCCAATCTCACAGAACCTATGCTGCCCTGTACTCTCATACAACGAGCGTACATGCCTGGTACTTTCTCCTCCATAGGGGAAAGCGTTGGTTCGAACCCAACTCCTGCTCTCAGGAAGCACCGTCCTTTGGGACCGCTCTTTGAACTTGTACAGGGCAGACTCACGATAGTTGAACAGCAGTTTTATCTACCTGGACGCACTCTAATCTGAAGGGCTTACACACTTAGGGGTCTGAGATGTGCGGGTTCGAGTCCCGTCAGCCGCTTTCATGCGGCTGTAGCCAAACTGGTAAAGGCATCAGATTGATGGTTGCACGCTCTTGAAACTTGTGCGTCCCGGTTGTACGTCACTCTTTGTAGGGGTATCTCGGCTCGGAACGCGCCCTGACTGTATGAGCTTACAAACGTTTGGGCTGATAACCCGGAGGTTGCAGGTTCGAATCCTGTCGGCCCGCTGAGTCGGGCCGTAGCTCAATAGGCAGAGCACCAGTTTTACCAGCTCGTATGACTTGCGCGTGCCGACCTTGATATAAACCTTGTCCCTGGCGTGTTCTCACCGAACGGGCGTACATACAATTCCTGAAGAGGGGTGCGGGTTCGAGTCCCGCCGATGGAGCAAAATCCGTCGTGGCTCAATGGTAGAGCGATTGTTTTGTTCTCTTGCTCTTTCGACTTGCACGCCAGGGCAGGCTTATCTTTTTATCGTCTCTCTACCAAACTTGTGCAGCCGCTTGAAAGGCTGCTGCACTCCGATGGGGTGATGGCAATGAACCGGAATCGGTCTACTGAAACTGATGTGCGCGTACAGATTCTTAATTCTTTCCTGACGACACCGCATCGCAAGCTGGAAGAACTTGCTCCTTTGCACAAGAGCGCGCTGGAACGCGACCCGCTTTTCTATGGACATCTGGCCCCCTGGTACTTTGAGAAAGGCGAGGTGCGTGATCACAAACTGCTGTTCGTGGCCCATATGGCGACCTGTGATTACGTGGAGTTCCGCGAGGCGGCCTGGGTGCTGCTTCAGCAGTTGGCCCCTTACGAGGTGGCGCGTGCGCTTGACTATACCAAAAAGGTCATCGGCAAAACGCCGCGTTCGTTCAAGAGTGCGGTTGTCCATTATCTGCGCATGCGCGAGAATAACCCGCGCCAGTTCGATGGTGCGGCCATGCGTGCACGCGATGATCTGAAGCACCTCTACGCCAGCTTGCGCATCAAGCCGGGGCCGCGCGCTCAGGCCATTCTCTTTGATGAGCTACCACCGGAGGATAGTGCGCTGTATGCGCTCAAGCTGCTGGCAAAGGCCGAGAGTGCCGAAGAGCAGGCGCGCGTTATCGTGGAGAACAAGATTCCTTATACTACGGCTGTTGGTGCAATCAAGCATATGACGCCCGCTGTGCTAGTAGCTTTGATCAACGCGATGTCGCCGCAGGAGGTCATCAACAACATGGCCGCGCTCAAACGGCGTGGCGCGCTGGATAACGTGGAGGTCAAGGCGCTGATTGACGAAAAACTGTCGCAGGCCGTCACTGACAAGCGCGTCTCGACTATGAAGACGAAAAAAGCAATAGAAGCGGCCCATCTCGATGAAGAAACCGGACGCAAGCTGACCGAGATCACCGATCAGCGTGTGGCGGCAAAGGCCGAGATCAAACGTCCGACCGCGCTCTTCGTCGATAAGAGCAGTTCAATGACGCAGGCTATTGAGGTTGCCAAACAGCTTGCGGCACTGATCAGCGCCGTTATCACGGCTGACTTCTACGTCTACGCCTTTGATACCGCCGCTTTTGAGATCAAGGCTACGCCCGCGAAAGGTCAGCGTCCGCAGCTCAGCGATTGGGAGAAGGCCTTTCAGTTGATTAAAGCGAATGGTGGTACCTCGATTGGCGCGGCCCTGGCAAAAATGACCAGGGACAACGTGTATGCCGAGCAATTGGTGATTGTGACCGACGAAGGTGAAAATACGCCGCCCTACCTGGCCGATGCCTGGGTGGAGTATAGCCAGAAGATGCAAGTCGCGCCCTCGGTAATCGTTGTACGTGTGGTGCATAGCGGCTATCAGATTCCCGGCACGGTCGAGCGTTTTCCGCAGAGTCTGTTGGATCGCGGTGTTGAGCTGACGCGCTACACGTTTAACGGCGATTACTACTCTCTGCCCAACGTGCTGAGCTTGTTGGACGCACCTTCGCACAGTGAACTGGTGGAGCAAATCATGGCCTACGAACTGCCGCGCCGCCCCGATTCGGTGGCCCAGCCGATTTCGTGAGCATCATAAACGATATACTATACTATGTCCGATGAACACCAGCGTAACCAGGGCAAGCAGCGTAAAGCCACACCCAAAAAAGTAGATGCACGTTCGCTCATTGCGCGCTTACATCAAGAGAGCCAGCAACTCTTGAGCAAGGAGATCATTGCCCCCTTGCTCCCTGGGGGGCGCATCCGCACGCGGGTAGGAGGAATGGTCTACGAATTTAAGTTGCGCGAGCGTTTTGTGGGCTGGGGACGCTTTCGTCCCTTAAATGAGGGCGAGGTGACGTTGCTGGGCGAGGCGATGCCCTGGGAGCGCGGTGCGTACCTGGAATGCTTCCCTATCCTGCGCGTCGTGTTGCTCTGGCCGGATACCAGTGGTCGCGCGCCGGGAACCTGGTTGGCGTTGCCCTATAACGAGGGTGACGCCCGCCAGCGTTTTGGCTTCGCAATGGAGCCTCTGCCTGTCTTTCTCTGTGATCCCACCAGTGGCGCGGATCGTTTTGAGTGTGTCATCGCGCGCGTGGATGGTCGCATTCTCTGGTTCGAGGGAACCGATGTACTGGCCGACCCCACGCATGCTGCGTGGTTGCGCGATGCCGCCGCCCGCGAGGCCGATGAACCTGTCTTATCCGGCCTTGCGGCCTCAGAGCGTCTGGCGCTACTCTATGCTCGTCTACGCCGCTTAGAACTAAGTTATCCCGCACTTCGTCATCTCTCAAAACATCTGCCACGGCAGAGTCAGCAGGAGCAACGCGCGTGGTTGAAACAACAGGAGCAGCGCGCTGCTCTGGAGATGAGCGTGCGTCACGCACTGGCGAAGGCCGATGCCACGCTGCATAGTTTGAGTGAGATTATCGCCCCCGATGGTACTGTCAATCAGCTCATTATTGAATGGAGTGAACAGGGACAGACGCGCCGCTATCGCTCTACGATTGACCCCCATCTAACCGTTGTATCTAGCGGTATCTGCCTGAGCGGGCGCGACCGCGACTTTGACCTGACTTCGCTGGTGAGTGTCATGTCCGATGCACCGTGGTAAAATAGGGTCGCGGTCAAATGTGATAAAATAAGGCCATGCTCAGATGAAGAGGAATATATCTCTTACAGCCCATAGTTATAATAATAGTAATAATAATAGCCCATTCTTTCACGAAGAGCGTCACGCCTCGCTTGCTCGCTATACATCCAGCTTGATTACGGTCTGTGGGGCCGGAACGCTGGGTGCGAATCTGGCAGAGACGCTGGCGCGTATGGGGTTCACACGGCTGCGGGTGATCGATAAAGATCGGGTTGAGATGCGCAACCTCTCGGTGCAGCCGTATAGCCGCGCGGAGGTAGGCGCGCCTAAAGCCCGCGCGCTGGCGAATGCGCTTTATCGCTCTGTGCAGGCGAAGGTTGAGCCGCTTGTTCTTGAACTGGATGCCACCAATGCACCCACACAATTGAAAGAGAGCGTCCTGGTAGTAGACGCTTTCGATAATCCTGCGGGTCGCGCTGCCATCAGCGCCGCCACCCGTGCCGCCCGGCAGCCTTGTCTGCATATCGGCTTTAGTCCTGATGGGCTATACGGCAGTGGCATCTGGGAGCCAGACTATCGTGTGCCAGATGAGGTTCCCGGCGACCCCTGTGATTATCCTCTGACACGCCCTTTCGCCCTGATGCTAAGTTCGCTGGCCGCCCGTGCCATTGCCGATTTCTTTCTCACGGGCCTCTGTCACGAGTTCGAGCTAACCTGGAATGATCTGAAAATCCAATATCGCCGGAGCGTTATGAACATGACAGAAGATTGCTGACGAACACAGTGTCAGAGTAGCCCTTTAGTTTATGTTTAGCTATCGGTGACATGGAAGGACGTTACATACGTGGAAGGATTGGGAAAGTAAGATTTGAAAGTTCCAGACTCTTGTAACGTCTGGTGAGGAGCCGATGAAACTCTTTCACCGGGCAAGAGCGAAATGTAGAAGGAGTTTTTCTCTTATGCCTCATGTAGAGGATAGAGCAGAAAAGAAAGTCTTTCATCCACAAGATTTCGTTCTCTGGCATTATCAACCAGATGACCACGCGCATCCTCTTCCCATCCCGGCAGTAGTGGTTGAGCAAAGGGATGAAGGTGTGCTGATTCGGACGCGCGTGAATGGAGATATCAAACAGATTACCGTCAGTCCTGACGAACTTGAGGCACGCTAAATTATGTAGGGACGCCATTTATCGCGTTCAACCCGTTGTTCGTGTAGAGAATATGGAACGGTGCGATTCTTATCGGTATTGTTCCATGCGAAATACATGATTCAGTAGGGACGTGATTTATCACGTCCCTACAGTGCTGAATGATAAATGATATTAGCGTGATTATTACGTCATTACGCTTTTGAATAGTAAAAATGAAGGTCAAAAGACGATACACACATTATCGCCGTTTATTATGGACATGAGGATTTTTCCATCTTATGTGATGTCATGATGTCCATTAGTCAATATGTCCTACGCAAATCACAGTTTAGTCTCACATTGACGTAAACGTTAAACTAATGCTATAATTTGGAATAAGTGAAATGCGTATGCATGTTCCTATAGATGAGAGAGGTTTATGATGGTCGCAACTGATGAGCAGCAGTCGGCAATGACGCGGACTGGTGCTACATTTTATACGATTGAACAGGTAGCGGCACGCACCGGATTGACAAAACGCACATTGCGTTACTACGAAGAAATCGGTCTTTTGCCACCGGCAGGGCGCACGGAAGGTAATTATCGCCGCTATACCGATGAGGATATTGAGCGGCTCGAACGGATCAAGAAGCTGCGTGATCTGCTCGGTTTCTCGTTGAACGATATTCGTGCCTTGCTTGAGGCCGATGATGAGCGCGTGCAACTCAAAGCAACCTATCAACAACTGACGACTACCGAACAAAAGCTCGATCACTTAGACCGCGTGGACGCTTTGATCCGCAGGCAACTGGAGCTGGTCGAGAAAAAGTTAGAGGGTTTGGAGCAGATGAGGAGCGCGCTCGTGGCTCGCTTGCAGAGCCATGAGCGCTTTCGATCAGAATTGTTGCAACAACAGCAACAAGAGCAATTTGAATAGTCTCTGAATAATAATAGATAACGTCATCAAAAATGTAGAAGTCTTGTAGTGCGGTTGAAAGTTCTTCATTAAGGTGGTATCCCGGTTATGCAAACACTTTCTGGCAAGCAACGCACTGTTAGTGTTGCCGCAGAAAAGGTGGCGCAGCCGCGAGGGTTTTTGCGAACCTTCTCAGCGTTGCGCCACCGCAATTTTAGTCTTTTCTGGTGGGGTCAGTTAATCTCGTTGATCGGGACGTGGATGCAGTCTATCGGTCAGACCTGGCTGGTGCTGGAACTGACCCATAGCGCCTGGCTCCTGGGTGTGGTTGGAGCCTTGCAATTTTTACCAATTTTGCTATTTGCCCTTTTTGGGGGAGTAGTGGCTGATAAATTCCCCAAGCGCAATATCCTGGTCTTCACCCAGTCCTTCTCTATGTTGCAAGCCGCTGCGCTCTGGTTACTTGTCTTTACGCATACGGTACAGCTCTGGCATGTGATGGTGCTGGCCTTGCTACTCGGCCTCACCAACTCGCTCGACATGCCGACGCGCCAGGCTTTTGTCGTGGAGATGGTCGGACGTGAGGACTTGCCAAACGCTGTCGCGCTCAACTCGTCCATTTTCAATATGGCGCGTATCGTTGGCCCTGGTATCGGTGGGCTGCTGATTGCAGGATTGGGGGTGGCTCCACTCTTCCTGCTCAATGCCATTAGCTTTATTCCCGTCATTATTGGTCTGCTCCTTATTGATGCCACGAAATTGCATGCTGTGGCTTCGCATGTTCTCATAGAGCAGAAGCAAGGGACATTCAGGAGCCTGCGCGAAGGGTTCGTCTATATTCGGCAGACGCCAGCCGTATTAATGATTATCGTGGTCATTGGTATTGTCTCGCTCTTCTGCATCAATTTCAACGTAACGTTGCCACTGGTAGCGACCGAGGTGCTAAATGTGGGAGCGGCGGGTTTCGGTTTCATCTCCTCTGCTTTCGGTGTGGGGGCGCTGATCTCCGCCCTCTGGCTGGCCTGGCAGAATAAGCGACCGCACATTTCGCCGATGCTCTTCTGGTCCATCGTGTTCTGTGTGCTGCTGATTGCTTTTGCGCTGGTACGCATCTACTATGTCTCACTGGTGCTGATCGCGCTAGTTGGTTTTACACAGATTGCTTTCTCGGCGCTGGCGAATACGGCGTTGCAGACCGTGACACCGGACCATTTACGTGGTAGAGTAATGGGTGTCTACATGTTGGTATTCACGGGTAGCACTCCTATCGGCAATCTGCTTACCGGCGCGCTGGCGCACTGGTATGGGGTCTCCATCGCGCTGATTGTCTGTGCAGTGTTAAGTCTGATTGCCTCTGTGATCGGTTGGGTGTTACGCGCTCCGGCGGAGAAAAGTGTTGTACAGTCGTCCATTCTCCCGGCAGATTAGGGGTTGGGTCAGCTATCCACTCACTATTGCGGACCAGCAGCAACACATTGAGCAGAGTGAGCATTTGTTGACGACAGTGCAGCCAGGTGGGCCGGGCGTACTTTACTGGTCTATGGCTGCGCGTGTCGGCCTTGTGCTGGGCTTTTCGCAAAAGCAAGATGTTTTGAACAGCGAGGTCGTGCAGTGTTTACAACTACCTGTCTATCATCGTCGGGCCGGTGGAACAGCGGTGCTGGTAGGGCCGCAGTTGCTCAGCCTCGATGTGATATTACCGGCGGGACACCCATTGATTTTGCCCGATGTGGTGGAATCCTATCGCTGGTTTGGCGAGGTCTGGGTCGGGGCGCTGCGGCATCTCGGCATTGAGACGCGCTGTGTGCCACCTGATGAGGCGCATGCTCAGCAGGCGTTGCGCAGGCAGGGGGGGACGCCAGAAATACGAGCCTACGAAGCATTGATGCATCGTGCCTGCTATGGTACGCTATCCTCATACGAAGTCGCGGATAGCCAGCGCAAAGTCGTGGGCCTGGATATGATTCGCCGCCGTGTAGGAACACTGTTGCAAGCAGGAGTGTTGCTACACTGGGAGAGCGACCTGCTGGCACAACTGCTTGGTCATACTCCGGCGGAGCAGGAGATGCTGCGCGCGGGTCTGGTCGCGCGCGCCGTTGGGCTGGATAGTCTGGCCGGGCGTCCCGTACAGGCGCAAGAGGTGATAGACGCTTTTGAGCAGGCACTTATTTTGTTTACTGATACTATGCAATAACTAGAGAGGTTTGCTATTCATGGGTGATAGAAATGCACCGGGGGCAATGCCCGTTGTGACCACCCCCGACTATGAGGCGATGGTGATTGGCGCGCACCCTGATGATGACGATTTTGGCGCAGCCGCGACCAGCGCACTATGGGTCAAGCAGGGCAAGAAAGTGGTCTGGGTAGTGATGACCGATGGCACCGAGGGCAGCGAGGTACCCAGTTTTCCCGACCCCGAACTGATGCTCATTCGTGAACAGGAGCAGCGCGCAGCCTGCGAGGTGCTGGGCGTGCAGGCCGTTGAGTTTCTGCGCTTCCCCGATGGCCATCTCGTCAATAGCGAAGCGGCGCGTAAAGCTATTGTACGCCTGATTCGCCAGTATCGTCCGCGTGTGGTTATCACGCACGATCCCACGCAACTCTTCTTCGCGCCCGACCCCGATGAGAAGCCCGATGCGACGGCATATCTCAACCATCCCGATCACCGCGCCACCGGCAACATCGTTCTGGATGCTATCTTCCCCTATGTCGGCAATCCCCGTTCGTACCGCGAACTGCTGGCCGAGGGACTGTTGCCCTACAAAGTGCATGAGATCTACTTCTATGCTACTTCACAACCCAATACCTATATAGATGTCACCGAGACGATAGAACTTAAGGGCAAGGGTTTGCTGGCGCACGTCACACAATTTGGGCCGGAGGCTGATATGGTGGCCCGTGTAAAAGAGCGGGCCGCCGCAACGGCCAGAGAGGCGAAAGAGAAGAAAGGGCTGGATATGCAGTATGCCGAGGCATTCCGCCGCATCAAACTCTACATTCCCCCACAGCCTAAAGAAGCTCCGGCTGCTCAACAATAGCTGAGCAACAGTGCAGTATGTGTGAGAACGTCAATTGTCTCTCTTAGAGTCTGATGAGCACCTGCTTTATGTTCCAGAGGAAGCAGGTGCCCTGACCTGTCCGGTCGAAAGAGGCTGGCAGCAGCTATGCATCAGGGACTCCTTCGTTGGATCACGAGAGATACATTTCTTTTTTCGCTCTTTAGAAGTATCATAAGGTGTGTCATGCGGCAACACTGATGATGGTGCCTCCAGGATACTCATGTCCTTGTGGCACCGGCCTACCAAGATCGCGTAGAGACTCGATATACAGGGTGATAGCATCTTTTGCCATTGCTATGGCTTCGTCAAATGTTTCGCCCTGTGTCACACACCCTGGCAAATCAGGAACGGTGACTACATAGCCGCCCTCTTCCTGATCCGGCTCGATAAAGACTGTGTAGCGATAGGTTCTGCTCATTTTCTATCCTCTCAGCAATCTTATTAGCTCATCAACAGTAAGCCCTGCCTGTTTTAATGCTGATTTGAGTGTTCCAGGCTTCAAAATTATGTTTCCATGTCTGGGTACAATGACAAGTCCCGATTTTTTGGGATGATAGAAGGTCATATGGCTTCCGCTTTGCCTTACTTTTATCCATCCTTCACGATTAAGTACTGCTACTAATTGCGCGGCGGTAATACGTGGCAACCTCGACACAATCTTGTTACCTTCCATTCACTACTATACCATGATAATCAAAGGGAGACAATCCTATCGGAGTAAATAGATGGAGATCATTATATTATCAATGGCTTTAACATACAAGAGATAAAATTATTATACAAGATATTATTTATCTGTAAATCATCAGAAAAAAAGAGCCTTCAAAAATTCTGAAGGCTCCACAAACAATGGTTATTGGTTACTTCGGTTTGATAACAACGGCGAAGCCACCCCAATACCTGGCGAAATTCTGGTAAGAGATTGACTTCATGTTCTGTTGAGATGAATCAACGAGCGTGATGATGCTGCTATTGCCTCCCGTCACTACCAGGAGATGACCGCCGGGCCAGCGCGAGGGCGGGAAGCTGATAATCACCGGTTCGCCCCGATTGGCAAGCTGCACGATGGTGGCAGGTGATGTAAGCGGGAGGATGGTCGCCGTGAAGCCGAAGTGGGCAACTGTCTTCGTAATGCCATAGGCAGAAAGCAGGCCGAGGCTGGGGTCGATGCCACGCACAGCAATCTCCTCCTGTAGAATATCGGCAATACGGTAGTTGTGGCCGTAGGCATTGATGACTTCGGTCATCACGGCAGCAGAACTATCAACTGTAGACCAGTCGTCGAGTTGTGCGGTTGAGCTATACTGTTTGGGATCGTTCTGCGCGATTCTGACCACATGCTGCGAGGCATTGAAGGCAGTTGGTTTGGTGGTCGGTGCGGATTGGCCGGTTGGTGGCGCGGCGAGTGCGGTCGTTTGTTGTATGGGGGTAATGACGACGGCGTAGCCGGCCCAATATTTCGTGAACTGCTGGCGGGTGAGCGAGGTCAGGTCATACGATGAGGAGTCGGCCAGAAAAACGTACTGACTGTTACCGCCTCTAACGACCAGCAGGTGTCCACCTTGCCAGCGCGAAGGCGGGAAGCCCACCATAACGGGCCGACCGCTATTGGCAATCTGGATAATCTCGTCCAGCGTGGGGTTGGCGGGCCAGTAGGTCTTGAAACCAAAGTGTGCCACAGTATCGTTCACGCCATTGTTATCGAGTAGGCCGAGTTGTGGGGTAATACCGTGAACCGCTACCTCAACTGCCAGCACATCCGCGATACGATAATGCCGTCCGTAGGCGTTCATGATTTCGGTCATCGAGGTGGTTGAACAGGTGGAGTAGGCCCAGGTGTTATATTGGGCCGTTGAGTCATATTGGCTGGGATCGAGCTGACTGATGCGTTGCAGATTCTGCGAGGCCGAGATCGTGCCGGGGAAAAGCTGCGTCAACTGGAGATTAGTCTGGCTGGCGACTGGTGGGCCAGAGGCGACCGCGACATCCGGCCACTGGTTACTCATAATAAGCTCGTTTGCTGAGAGCAGGTTATGCATGGTGTAAAGGCTGAAGATAGAGAGTGCAAGAAGGATGAGAAGAATGCCCAGCCAGGGAGTAAATTGCCCGGATAGATCTGGCAGGCTTAGCAATGGTTTGCGAATTTTTTCGTAGTTTGTCGTCCTATTAAATGTATTTAAGGAGGTGCTTGTGTTATAGCCATAGTGGGTGTGGGTCTGTGTGGAGCGCCGCGTGGGTTGAGAGACATGTCTACGTGTGTTGACAACATTGCTATCGTAATTATCATAGTAGACGCGACTGTGCCTCGATGTTGTGCGCTGACGTTGTAAGTGAGACACTTCTCGCTGCTTAGAATCAGGGGTAGCACTCCGTGTGGTGAGGAGCAGACCGGCAATGGTGATCACAAGTGCTATGCTGAACAAGATCAGCAGGGGGATGACCATTTCATACTCCTAAACTAGTAATAAGCCTGTATCACAATGAGCTAAAAGCATGTTAATTGGAACATCATGACACAGGAAATCTGTATAACAGATACGTGAACAGTATGTAACAAAAGCTCATATATAGCAAGGGGGAGAATCCCTTGTATGATTTACCACGTCCAACAAGGGGCCGATAATGACAATTTACAGTCAATTAAACCGGGTGGGGATGCAAAATGGCCCGAAGCGTGTCATCTATTGGTACGGCTTAAAGCATCCAGCAGGATGTTCAATCCTTCCTGGAATTGTGGTGTCCGACAGCCGACGTAGCAATCTCTTCCTGAGCATGATAGCATATGCATAGAGAATTATCAAACGACGATAGGATGCAACTATGCCAACACTTGCAGGATGGTTAACGGGTGAACAGGTTCCTACTGAGATTATTGAGCAGACGATACGGGCGATGGAAAGCGTGCTGGAATTGCATGGTGGGCAACCGGCGCGCTATGTGCAACCAGGGGTGGGGCTGGTAGTCTTTGCTGACAAGGCTTACGCCATGCAGCGCAATGATGAGCCGCCGGTGATGGATTGGGTGCCTGAGCGGCGCACGCTGGTCTACCGCCGTCCTCTTTCTGGCTGGCATCCGCTCTACTACGTCGAGAACTGGCCTGCCGAGGGCAATCTGGTCTTCGCTAGCGAGATCAAGGCGTTGCTGGCGCTTGGCGTGCTGCGTCGTCTCAATCTGGCCGCGCTGTCTGCCCTGCATCGCTACGGCTTCATTCCTGCGCCGTTGACCGCCTTCAAGGAAATACAAGTGGTGCCTGCCGGTTCTATTCTGCGCTGGCAGCATACCAAACTCGTCGTCAATGCCTCTACCGACTATCATCTCCAGGAACCGGTTGATGAAGGTGAGGAAGCGGCTGTGACCGAGCTGGTGCATAGCTTGCTCAAGCACGCGATTGAGGGCCAGTTGCCTCAGCACGACCAGTTAGCAGCGCTGACCGATGGCGGGGCGGCCTCAATGCTTGCCACGTTGTTGAGCGCGCGGGCGACGGAGACACGTTTTACTATCGCTTCGTTCAGCGCCAAAAAAGCTCCGAAGCAGTGGGAGATTGTTGAGCAACTGGCCGACGCCTGCCAACGTCCCTCGCTGGCGATTACCGGCCTGGATCACCTGGATTTCTGGCAGGCGGTGCTGGCGGCAACAGAGGCCCCCTGTGTCGATAGCTTGCCGCTGGCATTGCATCAACTATTACAGACGGTCGCGGCGGAGACGGGGGCGCGTGTGGCGATGGGCGGTCTGGGTGCGCGCGTCATCCTGGGAGAAGAGAGGGTGCGCAATGCCCCACCAGCGCCTCTGCGAGATGAGCAGCATGTGTTGGATGGCTATCGGTCGCGCGTGAATCCTGGCAAGCTGCGTGAGCTACCCTGGACAGTAGAGGCTCGGCAGCGTTTGCAGGATGAGGAGACCTGGGAGAACGGGCACTATGCGCGTCGCCTCGCGCATAAGGCCTGGCAACTGACCGACGAATGGCAACGCGACTACTATTTAGACCTGCATCTGCGCCTGCCCGATCTGCTGGTTGGACCAGCTCAACAGCTTGCCACCCTGGCGCGTATCGCTCTGCGCTCACCATATTTGCATCCCGACGTGCTTAACTACCTGACGCGCCTGCCAGCCTCTTCTGCTGCTAAGGGTAGCAGAAGCGCTCTGTTGCTCACGCTGGTGCGGCAACTTCAGCCAGAACTTGTGCCTGTCACAACCAAATCAACATTTTCACTCAATCTCCCTTTACAGTTGCTTCTACAAGAAAGTGGTCATGAACTACTAGAAATCACTCTCTCATCGGAGGCATTACGTAAGCGAGGATTGTTTACAGCAGAGGGTGTGCAGTTACTTCGGCAGCAAAGGAAAATCTCGCCCGAACTGCTGCTCGTTTTCACCACACAACTCTTTTGCCATTTGTATGATGCAACGCTGTAGGAATTATGATAATGGAATTTGCCGGTCGAAATCCGTGATGGCCTCTATCCCGTAGGGGCGTGATTCATCACGCCCTGCAAGCGGTTCAACGGACGACCAGAGCGTCTGGCAATGGTATCATCCCGTAGGGGCGTGATTCATCACGCCCTGAGAGTGGCTCGACGGACGACCAGGGCGTGATGAAGAAATCTTGCAAATAGAACCGGCAATGGTATCATTCCGTAGGGGCGTGATTGATCACGCCCTGCAAGCGGTTCAACGGACGACCAGAGCGTCTGGCAATGGTATCATCCCGTAGGGGCGTGATTGATCACGCCCTGCAAGCGGTTCAACGGACGACCAGGGCGTGATGAAGAAATCTTGCAAATAGAACCGGCGATGGTATCATCCCGTAGGGGCGTGATTGATCACGCCCTGAGAGCGGTTCGATGGACGACCAGAGCGTCTGGCAATGGTATCATCCCGTAGGGGCGTGATTGATCACGCCCTGAGAGCGGTTCGATGGACGACCAGAGCGTCTGGCAATGGTATCATCCCGTAGGGGCGTGATTGATCACGCCCTGAGAGCGGCTCGACGGGCGAATAGGGCGTGATGAAGAAATCTTGCAAATAGAACCGGCAATGGTATCATTCCGTAGGGGCGTGATTCATCACGCCCTGCAAGCGGTTCGACGGACGACCAGGGCGTGATGAAGAAATCTTGCAAATAGAACCGGCAATGGTATCATTCCGTAGGGGCGTGATTGATCACGCCCTGAGAGCGGTTCAACGGACGACCAGGGCGTGATGAAGAAATCTTGCAAATAGAACCGGCAATGGTATCATTCCGTAGGGGCGTGATTGATCACGCCCTGAGAGCGGTTCGACGGGCGAATAGGGCGTGATGAATCACGCCCCTACGGAATCGTCGATTGGCAAAATCCGTTATCATGTCCTTACGAATTTTAGGAGTTGGCGGCTGAGTAGTTCTCGAAGCGGCGGCGTAGCACTTTCTTGTCGAATTTGCCGACGCTGGTCTTGGGAATGGCGTCGATAAAGACGATATCATCGGGGAGCCACCATTTGGCAACCTGCGGGCGCAGGAATTCGATGATCTCTTCCTTCGTCACCTTGCCCTCAAACTCCGGTTTGGCGACCACGCAGGCCAGCGGGCGCTCCGACCATTTCACATCGGGAATGGCAATCACGCAGGCTTCCAGCACCTTTGGATGGCCCATGATGAGGTTCTCCAACTCGACTGAGGAGATCCATTCGCCACCGGACTTCACCAGGTCTTTGGTGCGGTCAACAAGCTGGATCATACCGTTTTCATCAACGGTTGCCACATCGCCTGTGCGCAGCCAGCCATCCACGAACTTTTCGCCCGCGCTGACATCTTTATAATAGGTGCGAGCGATCCAGGGGCCGCGTACCTGCAATTCGCCGTAGGTTTCGTTATCCCAGGGCACCTCTTTGCCCGTTTCGAGGTTGACGACGCGGAAATCGACACCCGGTAGCATCGTTCCCTGTTTGGCGCGAATGCGGAACAACTCTTCCGGTGGCAGATTCTCCTGATGCCTACGCGGTTTGCAGAGCGAAGCTAGCGGCGAGGTTTCGGTCATACCCCAGGCATGGACGATTTTGATGTCATTACGCTGGAGGTTCTCGATCAGCGATTGGGGCACGGCGGAGCCGCCGCAATAGATGGCGCGTAGGGCAGGGAATCTGAGGTGTTCGCGTTCGATAAAGGGCAACATGCCAATCCAGATCGTCGGTACACCGGCGGCGACAGTAACCTCTTCATCGATCATCAACTGGGCCAGTTTGCGTGGGTCCATGAAGCGCCCAGGCATCACGACTTTCGTGCCGAACATGGCGGCAGCGTGCGGGCCGCCCCAGGCGTTAGCATGGAACATCGGCACGACGGGGAGCAGCGTATCGCGTTCGCAAAGTTCCATGCCGTCAACCAGTCCGCAGCCCATCGAGTGCATGTAGATAGAACGATGGCTATAGACGACGCCCTTTGGATTGCCGGTGGTGCCGGAGGTGTAGCACATGGCGGCGGCGGTATTCTCGTCCAGGGTGGGCCATTCGTAGCTGGTGGGCTGGTTGCTGATGAACTCTTCATAGTCTACAGATGGCTGAAGTTTGCCAGTGGCGTTAGGGGCGTCGCCCATGATGACGTAGAGTTGGGGAGAGAGCTGGTCGGCCACTTTTTCCAGCAGTGGTACCAGGTCGCCATCCACAAAAATGATCTTATCCTCGGCATCGTTGACGATATAGACCAGTTGTTCGGCGAACAGACGAATGTTGAGCGTGTGCAGTACCGCGCCCATGCAGGGGATGGCATAGTACAGCTCGAAGTGCCGATAGGTGTTCCAACCGAAGGTGGCAACGCGATCACCGTCCTGCACACCCGCCTGCTTGAGCGCGTTGGCAAGCTGTATTACACGTTTGCCCCAATCGGCATACGTATAGCGATGTAGCCCTTGCTCGGTCAACGTCACGATCTCCTTACGGGCAAAAAGGGTAGTGGCGCGTTTGAATGGATGGTGTAGTGTTAAAGGGAAATCCATCATCAAGCCTTGCATGAACGATACTCCTCTTCGCTGAAGATATAGCCTGAACAATCTGCATTGGTGCTGGTTCATGATGCAACCAGTCTGAATGACCTTTGTCTGATTATACACTATCTCTGCTATACTTGCCTCTTATAGAGCGGGTATGCGTCGCTTTTTTGCCGGGCGAGTGTGAAGCTTGCTTTGTTTGTCATGCACGATGAAAAATTTGATGGATACCTTCACAGAGTTGCACGGGTGCTTTTTTTGCCTGAGCGTAGTATACTTGACGCTGCACTATTCGTTATTCTTATAAATTAAGGAGCGTTTATATGCCAGAGAAACGAGTTGAATTCCCCATTGAACAGCAGTTGCGTAAAGATATGGTTGAAGCGCAGAAGGCACATGATCAGGTGCGTCTTGACACGCTGCGCATGGCGCTGGGCGCGATTCACAATCTCGAAGTGGCGCGCACCGACCGCAAGCATCCAGAATATGGCAAACCATTGACGGAAGAGGATGCTATGCATGTGTTGGAGCAGGAGATAAAGAAGCGCAGCCAGGCCATTCCGCTCTACAAACAGGGAGGGCGTAACGACCTGGCGGAGAAAGAGCAGCGCGAGATGGAGATACTCCAGCACTACATCCAGGCCTCGCAACTGAGCGACGAGCAGGTACGGGCCGTCGTCGAACGTATCATCAGCGAACAGGGTAAAGAGTTCCGTAAAGTCATGCCTCTGGCCGCCAAAGAGCTAAAAGGCAAAGCCGATGGAGCGAGGGTGCAAAAGATCGTCAGGGAACTGACACAATAAGTAACAGAATGTCTGTTGTATGACACCAGATGTCAATTACATGACATCTGGTGTCAGGTTCTCTTATGTTTTCTCCAGCTCGCCTCTACGTTTCCTTGACAAACCTGTCTTCTGGCTCGTACCATATGAAAGCGCACTATGTCAATTTTACATAATCCTTCTCAGTGTTTTTCCTCGTGCCGGAGGTTGGAAGCACGACTATGAAAATCTATAACACGCTCACCAGGACAATAGAGGAGATTGTTCCCCTGGAAGCGAATACTATTAAAATGTATTCGTGCGGTCCCACCGTCTACCGCTATATCCATATCGGCAACCTGCGTACTTTCACGATGGCCGACTGGCTGCGCCGCGTCTTCGAGTATCGCGGCTTCAAGGTCATACACGTCAAAAATCTCACCGATGTGGGCCACATGCGGCAGGAGATGCTGGATCGCGGTGAAGACAAGATCATTGCCCAGGCGCGCAAGGAAGGCAAGACATCGCGCCAGATTGCCGATTTCTATACGCAGGCTTTTCACGACGATGAAGCCGCGCTCAATATTCTGCCCGCGCACATATTCCCTCGCGCCACAGAGCATATATCGGAGATGATTGCCATTATCGAGGGCTTGCTGGCGAAAGGGATCGCGTATGAAGTCAATGGCTACGTCTATTATGACATCAAGCGTTTCCCGGCGTATGGCAAGCTATCGGGCAACTTGTTAGAGAATATGCTGGCCGGTGTACGTGAAGGGGTAGACACGGATCGACATAATCCAGAGGATTTTCCACTCTGGAAGCCAGCCGAGCCGGGACGCGAGATGGCCTGGGAGAGTCCCTGGGGGCGCGGCTTCCCCGGCTGGCATATCGAATGCTCGGCAATGTCCATGAAGTACCTGGGTGAGCATTTCGATCTGCACACCGGAGGGGTCGATAACATTTTCCCGCATCACGAAGATGAGATTGCGCAGAGCGAGGGCTTTACCGGCAAACCGTTTGTCAACTACTGGGTACACGCACAGCACCTGCTGGCCGATGGTCAGAAAATGGCAAAGTCAACCGGTAACGCCTACACGCGCGCGGAAATCGAGGCGCGCGGTTTTGACCCGATGTCGCTGCGTTACTTCTATACCACCGCGCTCTATCGCAGCCGTGTCAACTTCACCTTCCGCGCTTTGCAAGCCGCTCAGACTTCGCTGGAACGCCTGCGCAATCTGGCCTATGATCTGCTGTTGAATACTGACCAATCTGCCGTCTTTTCAGAAGAGCCGGTAGGCGAGCATCCTTTCCGTGACGCCTTCTTAAAAGAGGTCGAGAATGATCTGAACATACCGCGTGCGATGGCCGTTACGTGGGCTATGTTGCGTTCGCGTGAGCTTGAGCCAACCACGCGCCTGCGCCTGTTGCTAGATTTCGACCGCATTTTAGGCTTTGACCTCAAGGGTTATCTACAGAGCGACCGACCGCGCAAGCAGCGTGACCCCGCCACCTACCTGGCAACAGTACCTGCTGCTGTGACGGAACAGGTACGTGAACGTGAACTGTTACGCCGACGCGCGGAGTACCGAGAGGCCGACGCGCTACGCGAGCAAATCAAGACGGAGGGCTATGAGGTGCGCGATACACGCCAGGGTGCGCTGGTGGTCAGGCGACGAGCGGAGGATGAATTTATCGTGCTATCGCGCTCGACCGACGCGCCCGATCACACGCACGAACCGGACCAGTGTGAATTCTCGATCAACCTGCTGGCGCACAATAGCCGCGAGGACCTGGAGCGCTGTATCAAGAGCATCTGTCGCTATGCCGATCATCGCCAGCTTGAACTTGTGATAATCGACAATGGCTCAACTGACGATACGCTGCCGTACCTGGAGCAACTGGCACGGGCGGGCGACTTACAGGCGGCGCAAGGGCAGCCTATCAAGCTCCAGGTGCTGTTTGCCGACCACAATATGGGCTTTGCCGCCGGACGCAACGCGACCATGCGCGCCAGCCGTGGACGCTATATCGTGCTGATGGATACCTCTATCGAGGTGAAAGGCGATATCTGGGAGCCGCTGGCAATGACGCTGGCTGATCGCAATATCGGTGTCGTTGGCCCCTATGGTCTTGTCACCGATGATCTGCGCGAGTTCCGCGAGTCGAAGGGGCCAGATGTCGATGCGGTTGAGGGCTACCTGATGGCCTTTCGACGCGAACTGCTGCCGGAGGTAGGCTGGATCGATGAAAAGTTCCGCTTCTATCGCCTCATGGACATCCATTTCAGTTTCTTCTTCAAAACCTCTGGCTATCGCGTGCTGGCCCTGCCTGCGCTGGCGGCGTTGCTAGAGAAGCATCCGCACCGTGAATGGTATAGCCTGAGTGAAGAGGAGCGAGCGGCGAAGAGCAAGAAGAATTACGACATCTTCCGTGATCGCTGGCATCATGGTCAGAGCCTGCTGGTGGTGAACTATAATCCGCAGCATCTGTGGCGCGGGCATGATCATCCATTTCACCTGGAAGGCACGCATACGCACGAGGAGCATGAGTTGCCCCCCCCAGGTATCATGCATACGCATGTGCATCAGCACTGGCCCGACCATTCACATGAGCATCCACACTATCACGAACTCAGGAGGTCTTAGAGCAGACATGCACGTCTCTGCAGAAACACTGCTGGTCTCACATCGTGGCCAGCTTGACCGTCTGCGCGCCCTGCACAAGCAGCGCGTGGTGGTAATTAATGGCGACGTGGGGCTGATCAGTAAGGAGCAGGAGGAAGCTCTTTACACGTTTGTGACGCAAGGAGGCGGTCTTGTCTGTCTTGGCGAGGCAGTTGAGGCATATCGTGACTATGAATTGCTAGGGGCAATATTGGGGCCGGTGCATGGTATGTGCATCCCCAAAAGCGAGATTATCGCGCGTGTAGCGCCGGAGGAACACTATATTACGCGCCGGGTAGACCCCTCAGTGGCTTTTGTCGAGGCGCTCTACCTGCTGGACACCATCCCGTCTAACGCGCGCGTTGTCTGGAAGACGACATGGCACTACGCGCCGCACACACTTGCCTATACGCGCGAGTTCGGACGTGGGCGCGTCTTCTGTACCGTACTCGGTACGGTAGACGAGACACGTCGCCATCCAATCTTCCAACAGATGGTTGAACGGGCCATCCGCTATGTGACCGGCGCTGAGATCGAGGCGCGTCCGCTGCGGGTTGCTATGATCGGCTATGGGGCCATTGGTTTTGAGCATGGTACCGCCATCAGTAACGTGCCCGGTTTAGAATACGCGTTGGTATGTGATCGTAACGAACAGCGTCTACAGCAGGCGCAGCAAAGCTTTCCGTCTGTGCGTACCTGCACCGACCTGGAAGAAGTGGTCGAAGACGCGGAGATTGATGTTGTCATCGTCTCAACGCCGCCCAACACGCATGCAGACATCGCCATGCGCATGCTGCGCGCGGGCAAACATGTGGTTTCCGAGAAGCCTTTTTGCATCACCACCGCCGAGGCCGACGCGCTGATAGAACTGGCACAAGAACAGCGACGTGCGCTGACCGTGTATCAGTGTCGGCGCTGGGATGCCGATTACCTTGCTATTCAGCAGGTTTTAAAGCGCGGAGTGATTGGTGATGTTTTTCATATCGAAACATTTATCGGCGGCTATGCCCATCCATGCGATTACTGGCATTCGCATGAACCGATCTCCGGCGGCGTCTTCTACGATTGGGGGTCACACTACCTGGACTGGATACTCAACCTCATTCCCGATACAGTAGAGAGCGTGCGCGGCGTGGAGCATAAGCGTGTCTGGCATGATGTCACAAACGCCGATCAATCCAGCGTCTATCTCCGTTTTGCCGGTGGCCAGGAGGCAATCTTTATGCACTCGGACATCGCGGCGGCGCTCAAGCCCAAATGGTATATCCTGGGGGAGCGCGGCGCAATTGTGGGTCACTGGCGACAGGAGACGGTTAAGACGCGGCGCTGGTCGGGGGATCTGATCGAGGAGCGACTGGCCCCTGCCGAGGCGTTGCCTAACCTGTATGTGCTGACACGCGAGGTGGGTGATCTCATTCACGAGCAGCAATTGATGTTGCCGCGTGTCTCGCCCTACGCCTTCCATCGCAACCTCGCTGACCACCTGCACTACGGTGAACCGCTTGCCGTACCGCCGGAAGAGGCACGCCGCAACATTGTCGTCATGGAGGCCGCCAAATATTCCGCCGAACATAATGGTGTCACCGTACCGGTGACGTGTTAAGAGCAGGAGCCTGGGAGCGAAAGCCCGAAACCTGCGAGGGGTCTCATTACATTACTGTGCGCCTCTGGCGTGTAACCCTGTTTGTGGTGGTACATGATATGGGTAGTGAGGCCCCTCGTGGGTCTCAGACCATAGGTCTCATGGTAATGTGATAGGGATGTTATTGTTTTTCCCCCCGCCGGGGCCTGATTTCAAGTACGAGCCGCTTGTTCATCTGCCAAAAAACGTTTTTTGGAAAAGTCTTATCGTAAGTGTTCAGACTTGACCTCTTTGGTAAACTGAAATCTATGAAGCAGCAGGAAGAAATCGAGCGCCTCCGAGCAGAAAATCACGAAGTGCGAGAAGCCCTGCAGCTGGCTCTGGAAG